>JGI10211J34971_10003511_pt1 | contig 12554 bp, 8 predicted proteins | sample Etolagsediment_FD_34971 | JGI IMG/M metagenome (IMG submission 34971) | reverse complement strand
GGATTGATGGGTATGCTTAACTGTGCCGGCTCGATCCAGTCGGCTCAACCCAGTCGGTTGGCTACAAGCCATCGGATCTGACAGGGCCCAAGAGGTATCTCATCACCCCGTGAAACAATCTCGTTGCTCAACAAGTCTGTGTATGTGTGATGTCCGACCGTATCTTTGGTGCTTGTTAGGGAGCCTGAGGGAAGGGTGCGAACCTGCTCAGAAAAATTTGCAGCAACCCAAATTTCCTGTTCGCCCTCCCCTTTTCGATATAGGAGCAGCGCAGGATCTTCGAGGTCGGAGAGATCGATCTTATTTTCTGCAAATGCGGGTTGTGATGCGCGGATCCGTAGCATTCGTTGAAGTTGGTGAAAAACTGACATGGAAGCACGGTCTTGCATGGAGGTGTGATCTTGCATGGAGATGTCGTCTTGCAAGGAGGTGTGATCCTGTGTACTCGCCAAATGGGAGTCAGTGACATCCAATTCCCCCAGTCTATCCCCGAATCCATCCTGAAGTCCCATCAACCGCTCCGCCCGGTCCCAGTTCATTCGGGAGCGATGCACCCATCGCGAATCCAGTCGCTTTGCCGGATCCTGCTTGTAGGTATCATCATTCAGTGAAGCCCACTCATCCCCCAAATAGAGCAGAGGAATCCCGCCAATCGAAAACGTGATTCCGTATAGTAGAAGTAACCGTGCCACACCGTCCCGCAACCAGGCCTCATCCTCCAGATCCAGCGCCTTTTCGATACCGCAAAGGGATGCTGCTGTACCACAAATCCGCATATCTCCGTTCTCCGGGTTATACTGAAATGTCGCGCCTTTAGCAAAACTGCCCTCAAACTGACCGCTATAAAACTGGTTCAGAAACGATCGATGGCCGACTGGATCCATCCCCTCTGCATACGCATCTTCATCGGAAAACGTCCATCCGATGTCGTCGTGGCTTCGCACATAGTTCACCCACGACGTACCTTCGGGGAGCCCGAACCGATGCCGAATCGATTTGCGCAATAGGGCTGTATTTCGTGTTGCCAATGCCTCCCACATCGTTGCCATCACGGTTGGATTGTACGAGAGCTGACACTTTTTCGGCGTCACATACCGGATCACATCATCGGGGTGCACAATGGCTTCAGATTTAAAAAGAAGACCGGGAGCCGCAATCCGGGCACACAAATTCAGGGCCTCGATTAATGTATGCGCTTCATCCAGATTCTCACAGGATGTTCCCTCCTGCTTCCACACAAATGGCACGGCATCTAGTCGCAGGATATCTGCTCCGGCGTTGGCCAGGTGCAACATCTCCGCAGTCATTGCTACAAAAAGATGGGGATTCCGGTAATTCAAATCCCACTGATAATTGTGAAATGTAGTCCAAACCCATCGTTGCATCTCCTCATGAAATGAAAAACAGCCCCTTCGCACTTCGGGAAAGATCTCTCGCAACGTTCTGCCAAACCGGTCCGGCCATACCTGATCTTCAAAAAGATAGTAGAACTCTGTGAAGGGATACTCACCTTCCGCTGCTTTTTTGGCCCACAGATGGTCGCTGGATGTATGATTGTTGATAAAGTCGAGCACCGTCACCATTCCTGCCTCTCGTAAACGCCGTAACAGTCGCCTCAGTCCATCAAAAGTTCCAAGATGCGGTGCCGTGTTCCGGTAACTGCTCACAGCATATCCACCGTCATTTTCCGGTTCCGGCGTCTGGAAAACCGGCATTAAGTGCAGATAGGTAATTCCCAGCGACTGCAGATAGGGAATTTTTTTTTCCAAACCCTCGAACGATCCAGCCCACAAATCCACATAACAAACGGCACCGGCCATGGTTTCCGATACAAACCATCCTGGCGACTGCTCTCGCTTGGCATCTAGCATTTGAAGGTCGCCCGGCCGCTCCACCCAGGATTCTGCGAGCGTTGTACATAGTTGCACGAAGGCATGGCTAAAATCGGCCTGATTTCCGTATAAAGTAAGCAGAGTATCCAGAAGCAGAGGAGCATTTGCATCAAACCGCACAAAAAAAGGTCTGTTTTTCGGGTTGATAAGGCCCGGCTTCCGTTTCTCAAGCTGCTCCCGGGCATGCCGGAGAAGACGCTTACGGGATTGAGTTTCGAAAAGATCCATGTGATTGCGATTCGACTCGATTAGCGGAAAAATTCGATGAGATGATCTTCGAGTGGCACCATAGCGCCACGCCGGGATGCAACCAAAGCAGCGTAGCGATTGGCGAAGTCGATCGTGGTTTCCGGGGGAGTTCCTCGTAGTTGATGATGGATAACGGTGGCGATAAACGCATCACCTACGCCCACCGAGTCGCCAGAGGATGTGTCGACCTCGAGAGCAGGTACAAAAAAGCGGTCGTTGGCGGAGAGATAGCGACTTCCCTCCTTCCCCAGGGTAACGATGATGCATTGCAGTCCAAAGGTTTCGATGAGGGTAGCTGGCAGATCGTCCGAGGGGAACAGATTTGCGAGGGTGTCGTACTCATCGCGGTTTACTTTGAGGATATCGGCGAGCTCGAGGGATTCCCGGATGATTGTGGGGCTGTAGTGCGGTGGGCGAAGATTGAGATCCAGGATTTTGAGTGCATCAGAAGGCATGCTCTTCAGGAAGATTTGGATTGCTTCCCGCGAGGTTGGTTCTCGCTGTGCGAGGGTGGAGAAGCAAGCCGCATCGGCAATGGTGGCAAGGTAGTCGATGTCGTCGTTCCAGCGAATGTCGTCCCACGCGGAGGGTTTTACGATGTTGTACTCTGCATCTCCGTTGTCGCGGAACCGGATATCTACAATTCCAGTGGGGTGAGAGGATTGCTGGATATAGGAGGTGGATACATCGTGCATCTCCATGAACTGAAGGAGATGGTCGCCGTCGGCATCGTCGCCGACGGAACTCACAAGTTCTACCCGGTTGCCGAGTCTGCTGAGATTATAGGCCACATTGGCCGGGGCGCCGCCGGGTCGTTGTTGGTCCGGGAAGCGGTCGATAAGCAGTTCGCCCATTCCGACGATGAGGGGGGATTCTTCAGAAAACGATGAACGGTTTTGTTGCGGATTGTAATCAGGGCTCATGGTTTTGAAACGATGGAGTATTTATAACACTGGACTACTTGGAATCATGGATTACTTGGAGTGAATCGGCGTACTAGACCTATTAAAAAATGATCAAAAGCATCGCAATCAAACCAAGCAACAAAAGCGACTGGAACCGATAGTTTTTCACGAGCGGCAGATCGCTAAGGTTTCGGGTCTCCTCTTGAAACGTTTTGGGGGTCCAGATAAGTGCGTCCCAGTCCTTCCCTTCATCTTCCCTGCCCATAAAGCTAAACACCAGCAAAATGATAGTGCAGATAATGAAAATCCAGCCTGCAAGGTACAGATAGTGCGGCAGGATGTTTGGTGAGTCGGTGAGATTGATATAAAACTGATATCCAATACTGAGTATGCTGAGCGTGACGCCTGTAATGATGGCTGCATTGGCACCGCGAGTGTTGATTCGTCGGGAAAAAAGCCCAAAAATAAACAGGGATACAATGGGTGGGCAGAGGAACGACAAAACCATCTGCAGATAGTCCCAGAACGATTCAAATTTCACAATTTGTGGTGCCCAAAGTGCAGCAATAACCATCAAAATTAAAATTGTAATACGGGCTACGCCCATGAGTTTTTCATCAGTGGATTCAGGCCGAAACTTTTTATAAAAATCGAACGTAAACAAGGTCGCAGCTGCATTCAGACCACTGTCGACACTCGACATCAGCGCTGCGATGAATCCTGCGAGTGTGAGGCCAAGTACACCGGCAGGAAGAAGGTTATAGATCAAAGTCGGATAGGCTTGAGTGGCATCGGCTAGATCAGGATAGAGTACGAGCGCCATCACCCCGGGGAGCACCATGATAAAAAGAGTGGAGAGTTTCAGCAATCCGGCAAATAGTGCTCCCCACTGTCCTTGACGGGTGTCTTTGGAGGCGAGTGCCCGTTGAGCTATAAACTGGTTGGTAACCCAAAAATAGAACCCGAGCAGGAAGACTCCGGAAAATAGCGAAGGCCATGGAAGGTTTGGATCGGATGCCGGTTTGATGATGGTGAGATGGCTGGCATCCACCGAAGCCTTAATTTCTTCCCATCCTCCTATTTGCTGATATGCCAGAAAGGTGACAATCATCGAACTTAGAATCAAAAGAATGGCCTGTACTGTATCGGAGTAGACCACCGAGGAGAGGCCTCCCATCAGAGTATAAAAAGCAGCAAGGATGGAGATGGTCCATATGATCGTGGTGAGGGATAGTTCCGGGAAGGCCATCTTCACAACAATGGCACCAGCATAGAGGCCGGAGGCGATATCTATAAAAACATTTAGCGTCATCGTAACTCCGGAAAAATAGTATCTGGAGAAGGAGTTAAACCGTCGTTCCAGGAACTCGGGGATCGTATAAACTCTATTCTTTAGATAGAACGGAAGAAAGAAAACAGCAAACAGGATGAGAACAAAGGTGGCCATCCACTCGTAACTGAACACAGCAAACCCGTTTCGGAAGCCACTTTCTGCAAGGCCAACCAGACTAATGCTCCCCATATTGGAGGCAAATAATGAGAAACCGATAATCGGCCAGGTGAGCGATCGGCCCGCAAGAAAGTAATCCTCCTGTGTTTTTTGGCGTTTCTTGAAATAGAACCCCAGCCAGATAATAAAAATGAGATAGAATCCTATAATTGTATAATCAATAGGAGCAATAGTGACATTGGGTTCTTGCATGAATTTGCCGTCTAGGGTTCATGGATATATTTCAAAACTGAATGTATTGATAAGATCGGTTTTATAAAAGATCGAAAAAGAGTACATTCTTTGATATAGAAAAGCCCTTTTTCCTCTTGAGTAGGCCCTGATTTTAAATCCTAAACATCACCCTCATTTCCCATGGACATCAGCTTACACACGATCGATAAAATCATCATTGTCAGCTACTTCCTTCTTATTGTTGTGATTGGCGTTATGGTTAGCCGGAAAACAAAAACCGGGGATGACCTCTTCTTAGCCGGACGTAGCCTTGGATGGGCAGCCATCGGATTTTCCCTGTTTGCATCCAATATCTCTAGTACAACCCTCATCGGATTATCGGGTCAGGCCTACATGTCCGGGATCTCCGTTGCCAACTATGAATGGATGGCAGCGGTGGTGCTAGTCATCATGGCCATCTTCTTTATCCCCTATTACATAAAATCCAGGATTACCACCATTCCCGAATTTTTGGAGCGTCGGTTTGATACGAGATCCCGCAAGTATTTTTCGGTCATCACCATCTTCTTAAGCATTATGGTCGATACGGCCGGTGGTTTGTATGCCGGTGCGATTGTTGTGAATGTGTTTTTTCCGGAGATCCCCATCTGGAATACCATTGTAGCACTCGGTCTTTTTGCAGGGTTGTATACAGCAGCGGGAGGATTGAAAGCGGTCGTGTACACTGATGTGATGCAGGCAATCATTTTGCTTACCGGGTCTACAGTGATGACCTATTTGATGTTCGCCGAATTTGACTTTTCCTGGTCGGCAGTCGTGAGTTCGGTGTCCCCCGACAATCTTTCAATGATTCGTCCATTGGATGATCCGGCCCTTCCCTGGCTGGGAACGCTGGTTGGAGTGCCTGTACTTGGATTCTACTATTGGGCAACCAATCAGTACATTGTTCAGAGGGTGCTGGGTGCCCGAAGTTTGCCACANGCCCGATGGGGTGCGATGCTTGGCGGGCTGCTGAAACTTCCGGTACTGTTTATCATGGTCATTCCCGGAGTNATGGCTTTCACGGTCTTTCCAAACCTTACTGTTTCCGATAGTGTGTACCCAACCATGGTGGCGAATATTTTGCCGGTTGGAATTACGGGGATTGTCCTTTCCGGGCTGATTGCTGCCATCATGTCGAGTATCGATTCTACGCTTAACTCAGCGTCTACGCTCATCACCATGGATTTCATCAAACCGAAAAAACCAAATCTTACCAGCAAGGATATTGCCCGAATTGGTCGTTATACTACACTCATTCTGATGGTGGTTGCGGCATCGTGGGCACCGATGATTCAAAAATTTCCCGGGATGTTTCATTACATCCAATCGGCGTTTGCCTACGTGGTTCCGCCCGTGGTAGCGATCTTTTTTATGGGGATGCTATGGAAGCGCGGAAGCCGAAATGCTGCCTTCTGGACGTTGGTGAGTGGTCACTCTCTCTCGCTTGTTTTGTTTGTATTGTCGCAAACCGGGTATTTTAACCTGCACTTCACCATTACGGCTGGTTTGCTGACGGCGGTTAGTTTTGGGATATTTATTCTGGTTAGTCTTTTGAATCCGGCTCCGGACGTTGCCGAATCGGAGGAGGTATTCTGGAGAAAAGAGGATGCCAAGCCGGCGTATCCGATGCCGTGGTACAAAGATTACCGATGGCACGCTGCCGGAATATTGCTCCTAACAGCGCTTATGATCATCGGATTTTTCTGATCATCGAGTGTATGTGATCATTGGGAGTGTACGATCATTGAGTTTGTTTGATCAGCCAGTTTGTATGATTTGGTAAGCACTGGAGTTTTGTTTACCCCAGCTCTTTTTGCATCCAGGAGGCATTNTCCGCGGCGGCAGACATGGGATCGGTTCCGGCATACTGCTCCTGTTCCACAATCATATGTTTGCAGCCATACTCGGTCGCGGTTTTCATCATGGCTGCCAAATCCATAGTTCCAGTTCCAAGCACGGTCGATTGAGGCGCACCATCAACGGCTTCTGGTGCAAGATCCTTCACATGGGCCAGAGTAAACCGTCCCGGATAGCGTTTCACCCAGGCAGCGGGATCCTCCCCTGCTACAGCTACCCAGAACAGATCCATTTCATATTGAACCAGCTCCGGATCGGTCTCCTCCATCATCACATCTTGAGGGTAGACTCCGTCCACAGCTACAAAACTGTAATCATGATTATGGTATGCGAACTGAATTCCCGCTTTCTGGCACATCTCTCCCCAAATATTGAATTGTGACGCTGCACGCTTGTAATCATCCATGGTTTCTTGCGCACCCAGCCAAGGCACGATTAGATATTCCATTCCGATGGCTGCTGCCTGCTCAATTTTTTCCTCTGCATTCTCCATAAAGTTGCAGTGTCCAGAGACGAGTGCCATATTGTGATCGTTGAGGAATGTTTTGAAACCCTGATGGCCCATTCCCCAAAACATGCCCAGCTCACTGTCGAAGGTTTCGATTTGACGGTACCCATACTCAGAGAGCTTTTTGAGGGTTCCCTCGATATCATTTCCGATCACATCCCGCACCGACCACAATTGAATTCCGAATGGCCTGGAGGATGAGGCTAACGTTTTATCGGACGTATCATCGGACGAAGTACATCCAGTGAGTGTTGCAAGCGATGTGCCGGCCAAAAATGCAGTGCCGGCAGACATGAGTAAAGATTGTTTGATGAATTCGGATCGTTTAATGGTCATGGCAGATCGATTGGGTGATAGGTGACAGATTGATTCGAAAATTGCATAAATAATCGTTTTTACCAAATCAAAAAACGTTGACGAAAAATCTGACAAATAATGAGTAGATTCTTTTTCTAATGTTCAAATCTGAAAAAGTGCAAAATCTGAAAAAGNGCAAAAAATGTTCCAAGCGAATGAATAGACAAAAAAAAACAGGTACGATCGTTGTTATTCTACTTCTTCTCTTTACAAGTGTAAGTTGTAAGCAGCCGGTCTCATACGGTGAAACCGAGGGCGAATCATTCCCAACTGCGAATGAAGTGGTACTGGCGATGGAGTCTGGGGTGAATCTTGGAAATGTGTTTGATTTGGGGGCACACGCATTTGATTTTTATGAACTGGCATCGATTATCGTACTGTATGAGCGGGCTGGCATGAAGCACATTCGCATCCCTACCACTTGGATGGATGCTGTCAATGGAAGCAGTTTAACCGATGCAGAGGGCAATGTGGATTTTTCTCACCCACGGATTCAGGTTCTTACTCAAGTGATTGACTTTGCGATTGAGCGGGAGTTATATGTGGTCCTTAATGCCCATCATGAGCGTAGTTTCAAGGCCAATTACGATGGTTCTGAGACATACAACAACAAGTTGAGAAATCTCTGGACCGATATTGCCGAACATTATAAAGAGTACAATCATTATCTCATTTTTGAAATTCTGAACGAACCGGAGGGGGCGTTTGGGCATTGGGGAACGGAGGTGTCTCCCATCAGTGAGCAAGCGTTGAGGTTTACGAGAGATGTGATGCGATTGGGTGTGGATGCGATCCGTTCGACCGGGGGAAATAATGAAAAGCGAACCGTTATGATTGCAACGAACGCCTACGGAAATCACAATATGATTTTTGATGTGTATCCCACCGTGGACGAGCTGCCAGGTGGAGGAGCTGATGATTATCTGGCCATTCAGGTTCACTCCTATGACCCATGGGAATTCTGTGGTGAAAATGGGGAAAACACAACCTATCCGGGGGTTGCATTTACCTCAACTAGCATGCGTGCAGTGGCAGAGCATGGCAGAATGTTGCAAGTACCCATCAATTATGGGGAGTTTGGAGTGGGAAGGGATGGAAATCAGTCGGAGCGGGATACCGATCTTGTGCGAGAGTATTATCGAACGGTGGTGCAGACCGCTTTAGCAGAGGGTATGTCCAGCACGGTTTGGGATGATCGTGGATGGTTTGGGTTGGTAGAGCAAGATGGTACCAACACATTCCGATTCAAATTTGACATTGTGCCTTATATGTTGGCGGAAGATTGATCGGCGGAAGATTGATCGCTGGAGGATTAAACAGCGGAGGATGGATCGGTGGCGGATGAGTAAGAGCGGTTGTTTTTTCTACGAAAAAGAATCATCCAACTAAAAAGCACGACGGACACTGCGCAACAAATAGCAATGAACACGAGAGAGGATTGAGTTAACGGGATGAGCCATAACGTTGAAATCAACTCAACGGCAATGAGAGTTAATAGGAAAAAGAGTAGCTGATCCCGTTTAATTTTGCTGCACACCCAGGCTCCCAGTGGGGCGCCGATCACCACTACGGGAACGGCACTCAGCCAGTACTTCCAGAGTTGTGGCGTGATGGCTCCAGGCTGTGATGCGTACAGAACAAAGCCGGCAACCGATAGAAGCCCCATTAGAATAACCGTAGTTGGAGTGCTGAGTTTCTCATGCACACCAAACATCAGGGTTAGAAAAATAAAGAGTGTGATGTCGATACCCACACCAATAATCGACGACACCATGCCTCCAATAAACCCAGCCAGTACGAGTGTAATGGAGGTAACCGGAATGGAAAGGTTGATCTGAAGCACCGGATGATCGTTCAGGCCCCATCGTTGAACGATCAGAAAGATGCCAAAAACGGAAGAGACAAAGGTAAAGAAGAGTTTGGGTAGCGGTGCAGGAAGATGGACAAACGTATGACCTGCGATCAGTCCAGCGATTCCTGGCAGGAGCACCAAACCAATTACTGGCCATAGAACGGGGATTCGCTTCAGGTAGATAAAGAGGCCAGCGGTTGTCATTCCAACAGATTGGATCATGAAAGCGAAAATTTTCGCATCCTGGGCGGAGATCCCAAACACCTTTGTAAAAACAGGAAAGGCAACAGCCCCTCCCCCCTCTGCCGTTGCACCCGCCACAAAAGATCCCAAAATCATGACCAAGGTGATGGGCCAGGTTTCCCCGAACATGCTCCACAAATCCGCGATCGAGGTAGCAACCACCCAGCCACTGAGAACGACAAGCAAAAACAGCAGATAGATTCGGGTGGAGGATTTCACTTGTGTAATTCTTAATGGACTCTAAGCTGCTTCGGCAACCTCTGCATCGATCTCTTTCTGCTCCCAGAATGTGAAGAAGAACAATCCTGCGATAGCAAGGGCGATGAGTGCCGGCATTCCCCAAAATGAGAAGGCGCCATCCATCCAGCCCACTTGCGTAGAGCCGTCGAGAGCAATTCTATCACCCCACCACCCCAAAATGTAGTTTCCAATGAGCATGCCAGCGCCGTACGTGAGAAGGGCAAACAACCCTTGAGCACTCGCGCGAATATCCTTGGGAGCTTTTCGGTCTACATAGAGCTGACCCGTTACAAAAAAGAAATCATAACAGACCCCGTGGAGGGCAATTCCGAATACCAGCATCGCAGCAGATTCGGGGAAGGTGGCAAACACAAAATAGCGCAGCGTCCAGGCCAGCATCCCAATGAGCAACATCCACTTCACGCCCAGCCGAAGTAAAAAGAATGGCATAAAGAGCATAAAGATTACTTCGCTCATCTGTCCGATTGCCATGAAGGATGCGGAGGTATCACCAAAGGCCATGGCAGCTACAAAGTCGTTGGTTCGTGCATAGTAAAACGCCAGAGGAATGCTGATTAAAAAACTACACAGGGCAAAGATTCCAAAGTTTCTCTCTTTCATGAGACCAATGGCATCGAGACCGAGGGCTTCCCGTAAGCTAAATGCCTTGCCCTTCGATTGTGGTGGAGCCGCCGGAAGCGTGAAACTATAGATTCCGTAGATCAGTGAAACCAGTGCGCACATCTTGAGGGGGATATTCGTGATCTGTGCATTTTCAACACCGGTTAGTGACCCAAGTAGCGGGATTCCGACAAAACCGAGTACGGTTTGCGCTACCACAAATCCGGCCAGAATCCAGCCGATGGTACCCCATACTCGAATGACCGGAAACTCTTTATCCGCATTACCGATGTTGGCAAATGCAATCGCATTCACAAGTGCCAGGGTAGGCATGTATAGCATGAAATATCCGAACATCACCCAAACAAACGTTCCTGGATCGGTAATGGAGGCCGCATACCAGAGCAAGCCGGCCCCCAGCAGATGACAGATCGCATTCACCCTTTCAGCGTTCATGTAGCGGTCGGCAATCAAACCGACAAACAGTGGAGCAAATAGCGCTGCCCAGTTGTGTGTAGCATAGGCCTGCCCGATGAGCGAGTTAATTCCATCTGTTTCACGAAATGCTTCCAACAGGTAACTACCCATCGTGACAAAAAATCCACCCCAGATAAAAAACTGGAGAAACATCATGAGACTTAGTCGAACTTTTACTGAAGTGTTGGTTTCCATAGATCCTTTTTTGGTTTGGTGAATTGCCATCGGAATTTGTCCTAATATTTCCATTTCTGCAAATGGATTTTTCCCGATTCGGTGATCAGACGGTATATTATATCATAGCCCCGAAAGATGTCGAAAATTGCCATTATATTCGGGAAAAGCGGTTCTTTTTTTCGGGCCCAGACTTTATGTTAGGGTTGAAAAATACTACTTTCAGAGTTAGTGGTGATGGGTTTGCATCATCGTAGCATTATCTTAGCTTCATCACCAAAACGTCATGAACAATCTCACAACCAAAGAAATCCTCACAACCTGAACGCAATGAAAAAAATTAAACTTGGCATGGTTGGCGGAGGGAGCGGTTCCTTTATTGGAGCGGTCCATCGCAATGCTGCCTGGCTCGACGGTGCTTTCGAACTCAGCGCAGGCGCATTCAGCAGTAACCCGGAACGCTCAAAGACGAGCGGAGCAGAACTTGGGATTGCACCCGAAAGGGTTTACAGTTCCTATCGCGAGATGATCGAAACTGAGTCTCAGATGGATCCCGAGGAGCGTATTCACGCGGTGGCCATTGTTACGCCCAATCATGTTCATTTTGAGCCTGCAATGATGGCATTGGAACACGGGTTTCATGTAATCATCGACAAACCGATTGCGTTTGATGTAGATGAAGCAGTAAAACTACGCGATAAAGTGAATGAAACAGGCAACATCCTAGGTCTCACACACACCTACACGGGGTACCCGATGATCAAGGAAGCACGCCATCGAATTGCAGCTGGGGAAATTGGAGCGCTTCGAAAAATCTTTGTCGAGTACCCACAGGGATGGCTCTCCACATTCCTCGAAAAGGATGGACATAAACAGGCGAGCTGGCGAACCGACCCTTCACGGTCCGGAGCCGGAGGTTCAGTAGGTGATATTGGCACACACGCGGCAAACCTTGCTGAGTATCTTTCCGGTTTGATGATTACTGAAATTTGTGCCGAATTGAATATCATAGTGGATGGACGCCTTCTGGATGACGATGCCTCTGCCCTTCTCCATTTTGAAAATGGAGTGACTGGCGTACTCATTGCTACACAGGTCGCTGCGGGTGTAGAGAACAATCTTTCGATTCGCGTGTATGGAGAACATGGAGGTTTTGAATGGAGCCATACAGACCCGAATACACTGATTCATCGGCGCAGTGAAGGGCCGGATCAGATTCTGCGTGCGGGCACTGAGTACCTGTGCGAAGACGCTCAACGCGCGACACGGCTTCCTGCCGGTCATCCCGAGGGGTACATTGAGGCATTTGCCAATATCTATCTTGAGATCGCTCGTGCTATTCGGGATCATGAGGAGATGGGTTACAAAGATGGAGAATATGATTTTCCCGGGGCGGAGGATGGTGTACGAGGGATGGCATTTGTTCAGACAATGATCGAATCTGCACGTTCAA
>JGI10211J34971_10003510_pt1 | contig 12555 bp, 12 predicted proteins | sample Etolagsediment_FD_34971 | JGI IMG/M metagenome (IMG submission 34971) | reverse complement strand
GTGTTGTAAAAGCGATATTATCATCATATATTCCAACATATAAACAAGTTGCGATATCCTTTGTAAGTGTAATATTATTGATCTCAAAAAATTGATACAAAACCTCTGCTGTACTTCCTTTCTTGCTATTAATAATATTCAAATCTGCAAAATTTGTATTTGATTGATGATGATCTATATTTATTATTTTGGCACCTTGATCAAGTTGAATATTAACTCTTTTTTCATCTGCACAATCTACATAAATAACCAAATCATAACTCTTAGGTATTTGGGAAACTATTTTATCAAATCGTGGTAAAAAATCAAGATTATTTGGTAATTCTCTAGAACTATTATAGACCTTATGATTTATTCTTTTACTCTGCATATAATTACTTAAAGCCAATGCACAACAAAGTGTATCTGCATCAGGATTAGTGTGTGTCACTATAAGTATATAATGTGCACTTGATACCATTGTAAACATATCTTGATATAAACTATTATTTATCATCCATATATCCTAATTCAAGAAGTTTATCATATATTTTTCCAACCATAGGTCCAGCTGCACTACCACCATGCCCACCATGCTCTACAAGTATAGTAATAACATATCTAGGATTTTTGTATGGAGCATAAGTAGTAAGCCATGCTTGTGATCTTTTAAAATACTCTAACTCATGTTCTTTCATTCTTTTCTTCTCAGACTGTGGAATACCAACAACTTGTGCTGTTCCTGTTTTTGCAGCTACTGTTACTTTTGATCGTATATAATGTACTGCTGTTCCTAAAGGCTTATTTGCAACATGATACATACCTTTTTGTATTATTTTCAAATCTCTTTTTGATATATTTGTATCAACACTTTCAATTAAATTATCATTTTTTAAAAGATGTGGTCGTTGTAGCTTATTTGTAGCCATTGCACCTGTATATCTTGCAACTTGCATTGGTGTAACATTTATAAAGCCTTGACCAATAGATGCAACAAGTGTTTCCCCCATATACCATGGCAAGTTTTGCATATCTTTTTTCCATTTTTTATTGGGATTTATACCAGAAAACTCAGAAGGTAAATCAACGCCTGTTTTTTTACCTATTCCAAACCTGTCTAATGTCTGATGGATATTATTAATACCTACTTTTAAACTTCCTTTATAAAAAAAGTCGTCACAACTTTCTCTGATTGCCTTTACAAATCCAGTATATTTATGCCCTTTATCATTCCAACATCTAAAGTTTCTATCCCCTAATCTCATCTCTCCTGTACAATAAACATTAAACTTAGGAGAAATTCCATTTTCTAAAAATGAAATTGCCGTACCCATTTTCATAACAGAACCAGGAGGATATAAACCATTTATTAATTTATTTGTAAAAGGATGATTAAAATCTTCTTGAATTTTTTTCCAGTTTTCATGACTTATTCCATTTACAAATAAATTATTGTCAAACTCCGGAAAACTTCCAGCTGCTAATAATTCTCCCGTGTGGACATCCATAACAATTGCTGCACCTGCTTTTTTTCCAAAAAGTTCATGTATATATTTTTGTAGTTCAATGTCTATTGTTAAATGAATATCTTGTTTAGTTGATTCAACCTCATCTAATACTTTTAACTTCTCATATAATGAATTTACTTGAATATCCTGATGTCCTAAAGTTCCTCGTAAAATTTTATCATAGTATTTTTCTAAACCACTTCTTCCCGTTTGTTCAAAATATTTACTATCATTGTCTTTTTGAATATCTCTTTTTGTTGTTTTTCCCATATAACCAAGAATATGAGCTGCAACATCCTTATATAAATATTTTCTAAGTGTTGCAGACTCTATCTCTACATTTTCATTTGAGTTAAAAATAGAATAGTATTTAAAAAAATCATCATAAGCTATATAATCAACAAGCTTTATCAAGTTATGTCTATATGGAGAATCTAATTGTTTATATTTTTTCAATAACTTCTCATACTTAAATTGAGGAAATTTTTTTACTATAAGTGCCGCTACTTCTTCAACTGCTTTAAATTTAGTTTCACTTCGTAAATGAGGTTTTACATTGATACTAAATCCCACTTTATTAATTGCCAGATATTTTCCATTTCTATCCAAGATAGAACCCCGTGAAGAGGTGGTATAAAATCTTTTTATATAGTTCTTTTTTGAGAGTTCTTCATAATACTGATTTGATTCCACACTTAAATAATATACCCTACTTAAAAGTAATAAAACAATAACCAGTATAAATCCAATAATAAATTTTAATTTCATAGAATAAATCCTACTATTAAACTATCTATAATAAAGTTATATAAAAAAATCAATAATATACTCGAATCAAAGCCGGAAAGAAAATATATAACAATAAAAAGTGATATATAAAAAGAGAGTATAAATATAAACTCGGCAATAATTGAAGATGAAAATAGATGTTTAATCCTTGGTATAATAAAATAATATAAAACTAAAGAGATTATACTCAAAGAAAATAGTTTAAAGCCTTGCGTAACTTCAATAACTAAAAATGTACATATCACAAATGTCAATATATAATAGTGCTCTTTTCGTAACGATTCTAAAAATATTTTAAATACTACTCCTATTAAAAAAAGCGCAATAAAATATGCACTAAATAGAATGTTTATTAAATTTATTGCTATTAATATAGTTATATAAGGTGGTGTATAGTTTGGTCTCATAATATATACCCCTTTATAGATTTTTTAATATGCAGTCTCGAGAAAGACTATCTGATAATTTACTAAATTCTTCATTTGAAGCTTCTAAAATTAATCTTATTTTTGTATCAAATATTTTTTCTTTAACAGTAATGTCACAATTCTTAATAAAATATTCAACTTGCGATAATAAGGAATATTCTATATCTAAAGACTTATATTCTAATTTTACATACTTTTTTAAATCTGTTGATTTTAAAACGAGATTTACTGCATCACTATATGCTTTTACAAGACCACCTGTCCCTAGTCTTATCCCACCAAAGTAACGAACCACAATAACAGCTGTATTTATTATATCTACACCAGCTAATACACTTAATGTCGGTTTTCCACTAGTGCCTTTTGGTTCTCCATCATCACTACTATTTTCTACTATTTGATCAAATTCATTAATATACCGATATGCATAAACAAAATGCCTCGCTTTTGGATGTTCTGCCTTTAATCTTTCCATTACAGTTTTAAAATCACTATAAGGGAATATATGAGTAATAAACTTTGATTTTTTTATCTCTAAAGTATCATTAAATTCATTTTGTACAAATTGCATCTATTTATCTTAACCTATAAGCTTGTTATAGATATCTTTAATATTTTCACCTGTTAATTTCGAAATTAATTTTGCTTTTTGCTTTGGAGGAAGTTGTAAATCTATAATATCATCATAAGTAATGAGTCCACTATTTTCTAACTTTTTTGGTTCTATTATTACTACCCATTCACCTTTTATAGCTACATCTTTCATCTGAATAAAAATATTCTTTGCTGTATCTTTATATCGAGATTGGAATTTTTTTGTTAATTCTTTTGTTAAAAATATTATTCTATTTTCATCTTTACTATAAAGTTCTTCAAGTAATTTTAATAATCTGTGAGGTGACTCATAAAGTATTGCTAAATTCTCGTGATTCATCACTCTATCAAGCATATCACTTCTATTTGTCCCTTTATGTGGTAAAAATCCAAAAAAAGTAAATGAAGTATGAGAAAACCCACTACTTGCATATGCAGTTAAAATAGCATTTGCACCTGGTAATACATCATATTCTATTTGATGGTTTATACAAAAATCTACAAGAAAACTACCTGGATCACTTACGCAAGGCATACCTGCATCACTCATATATATACACTTTTTAGAAGATAATACATTTTTATTTTCTTCTGTTAAGAATGCTTTCTCATTATGAGAGTGGATACTAATAAAATCAAAGTTTGGGAATGTTATCTCTAAGCGTTCAGAGATTAATTGAAGAAGTCTTTTTGTTATTCTTGTGTCTTCACACAAGATAAGTTCCCCCTCTTTTAAAACTTCTATAGTTCTAAAAGAGATATCTCCTAAGTTACCAATAGGAGTGGGAACAAATACAAGCATTATTTCATTGCGTATCTAGCTTTGAATTTTTCAACTCTACCAGCAGCATCAACAATTTTTTGCTCACCTGTAAAGAATGGGTGACATTTTGCACAGATATCTATTCTCATAGTATCAATATTTGATTTTGTTGTAAATGTATTACCACAAGCACAAGTCACTTCACAAGATTTAAAATCTGGGTGAATATCTTTTTTCATTGTAATTCCTTTTTATTTTTATAGTAAAAGGGTCGCGTCTATATGTCGCCCTTTATTAAAGTTGCGAATTATACATGATTTAAGCTAAAATTAAAATAAATCGATACTACTCTCTTCCTCTTTTACATAGATTGCAATTTCACTTCGACCTCTATTTTTAGCTTCATATAAGAAGTTATCTGCATTTTTAAGTACCTGATTGATATCTTCACTATCATTTGGAAATAAAGATATCCCTACACAAACTGTTTTTTTCAATACTTGTTCTGTTTCTTTATTAACAACAACTTCTATCCTAGCAAATTTGTCCACAATTTTTTGGGCTATTTGATGTGCTGCATTGATAGAATCAATATTCACTAAAGCAACTAAAAATTCATCACCTGTTAATCTTGCAACAATATCAAAGTCTTTTATTTCAGTATGTATCACTTTAGCTAATTCAATTAAAACCTTATCTCCAATATCATAATCAAACTCTTCAATCACAGCTTTAAATCTATCAATACCCACCATTAAAAATGCAATGTTTTTTTCTTCTTTATGTGATAAAGAGATAATTTTATTAATATGCTGTATAAGGTATTTTCTATTATGAACATTTGTGACACTATCAATTGAAGAAGCTTCAATATGATGTTTTTTCATAATTCCATTTTGTAAAATAGGTGAAATTTGAAAAAATGCTGCTTCTATATAGGAATAATCATTATTTATCGTATCATAATGCTCTTGATTTGATGCAGAAAAAGCAACTATTGCATTAATCTCAGTATGTGTATTAATTATAAAATAAAATGAAAATTCACCATCTAAATAAAACTCTGAACCTTTTTTTAGAATATCTGATGATAAGTTGTTTTCCATATCAAATAAAGAAAAACTTATATTATCAACTTTATATCGTGATGCTAGCCAATCACTTAAGCTGTCTGCCATCTCATTTAGATTTTCACTATATTGAAGTTGGTCATATAAATCATAAATATTCTCTAAAGATTTTATTTTGGCATGGTTTACTATAGCCTTTTTTATTAGCTCCATCATTTCATTTTTCATAGTATCTATTTTACTATGTTAAACTTAAGCTTTGAATAAATTTTATACTTATTGCTTTTGTATGTAAACTCCAAATAATTAGCATGTAAAAGTAGTCTTTCATGCCCAATATGCTTCATTCTATCTTCATGTGAAAGTTCTTTTAATAAATACTTATCAGCAATATCTTCATCAACTCCATATATTGGATCTCCTACGATACCATGTCCAATCGAATCCAAATGTACTCGTATTTGATGTTGTCTTCCTGTAAGCGGTGAGGCCTCTACGAGTGTTTCATTTTTTAATCTATTATATTGTATTGGTTTTATATATGTTAATGATTCTTTTCCATCAGCAGCAGTGGTCATTTTCACGCCTATTTTACTGTTAGTTGCTTTTTTAATACCACTATCAATTGTAATATTTTTATCAATCTTCCCTTTTACAATTGCTAAATAACTTTTTTCATATTGTTTATTTTCAAACATCTCTTTAAGTATCATATCACTATATTTATTTTTAGTAACTAATACTAGTCCTGATGTTTCTTGATCTATTCTATGTGCTAAATTAGCAGTTTCTCCAAAGTGATACCGAATCTCATCTAAAAGTGAATATTCCGTATTTCTAGATGTTGGATGAACAATAACACCTGAAGGTTTATCAAAAACTGCAAAATCATCAGTATTAAATATTGGTTTTAAACCTCTTGTATGTCCTTCAAACATAGCAACTTTTACTATATCACATTTTAGTTTTTCACCATTTTGTAGTACTTTATTGTTTTGATCAAAAACTCTACACTTCGCCAATAATTTTTGAGAAGAAGATATTGTTAATCCAACTTCATCAATTAAATATTGCTGAATCTTTTTTCCTTTAACAGCAGGGAACTCTTTTAAGACAAATGGCAAGGGTAAGTCCTTCTTTTATTTTAAATGAATTTTATCTTAAATCATACTAATAACAAATTAAGTGATTTCTTAGTATAATTCGTAACTTTTTTACACATTCAATATTAAAGAGGTAATTGTGACGAGAACAACACTTATAGTTTTATGTGCAGGGGAATCATCAAGATTTAAGCATACTGCAAAGAAACAATGGTTAAGAATAGGTGATGAACCACTGTGGTTAAATGTAACAAAAAGATTATCCCAGTTTGCATTATTTGAAAATATTATTGTAGTTGGTCATAAAGACGAGCTAAGTTATATGAAAAATTATTCCGATGATTATACTTATGTTGCAGGTGGTAGCACAAGACAAGGCTCTATAAATAATGCCTTACAAAATGTTACATCACAATATACTATGATAACAGATGTTGCCAGATGTTGTATACCAGAAGAAGTTATCTCTAATTTACTTTTGCATAAAGAAAAGGCATCATGTATAGTACCTGTACTTAGTGTATCTGATACCGTTATATATAATGAAGAAACAATCAATAGAGACGATGTAAAGCTTATTCAAACTCCCCAATTATCAAATACTTCCGTTCTTAAAAATGCTCTGCTTACATCTCAAGAATATACAGATGAAAGTAGTGCTATTAAAGCTATAAAAGAATCTGTTTTTTATATTACAGGAAGTGAAGCATCAAAAAAACTTACTTTTGGTGATGAGCTAAGTTCTATAATATGTTTAGATAAACCATCTCCAAATTGTTTTAATGGCTCAGGAATTGACATCCATCAATTTGAAGATAAGAAACCTATGGTATTAGGTGGAATTAATATAGATGCATCTTATGGATTTAAAGCACATAGTGATGGTGATGTACTTATTCATAGTGTCATTGATGCACTATTGGGAGCTTGTGGGGCTGGTGATATTGGAGAGTTTTTTCCAGATACTGATGCCCAATATAAAAATGCAGACTCAAAAGAACTATTATTACATATAGTAAAATTTGTAAATAGTGTTGGATATGAAATTGTTAATATTGATCTAACAATTCTTGCACAACAGCCAAAAATAAATCCATATAAAAATGCACTAAAGTCTTCACTTGCTACTTTATTAAATATACCAAAATTTAAAGTAAATATTAAAGCTACAACTGCTGAAAAAATGGGATTTATAGGAAGAAAAGAAGGTGTTGCTGTATTAAGTAATGCAACATTAAAATATTATGATTGGACAAAATAGATGAATATACTTATATTAGATGAAGAGGTTTATTTAGCACAAAAAGTCGCTATTAAATTACAAGAAGAGGGAAATAATTGTACTCATGTATCAAATATTAAAGAGGTAAAATTTAATACTACATATGATGCGATTTTACTTTCAACAAACATTAGTAGCAATGATGTACATAAAATAATTAGTGCCTTTAAAGAGAGTATTATTATTTTACTAGTTTCATATATCAATGATACAACTGTAACAAAACCACTAAAAGATGGTGCACAAGATTATATTCTAAAACCATTTATTATGGATGAATTAGTAAGAAAAATTTACCATTATGATGAATTTAAAAAATTAAAAAATCAAAATGAAAATCTTGAAAACTATATTGATTTTGCTTTTAATAATGTAGTTCATGAAGAGGATATCCCTACAACTTTACCATTTGCAATAGAAACAAATGATCAAAGAATAGCAGATAAAATTGTCTTAGAAATAGCCCAAAAACTTAATAAATCAATTAAATTTATCTCGTTAGAAAATCATACAAAAATAGAACCAAGTGACTTCAGAGATGAACTCCTTTATATTTATGATTTCCATTTTGTAAAAAAAGGCTCAAGAGATATGATACTCAATACCATAGAAAAGTTTGATGTGATTATTTGTTCTTTAGAAGACTTAGGAGATATCGCTTATCCTAAACTATCTGTAAAAAGTGCTAATAAACTTTCAACAGTTGATTCTATTTTAACTATAAATGATTATGTAAAACTTATGGTAACAAGCTTCCAAGACAAATACCCTGATACAGAATTAAGTAAAAGATTAGGAATTAGTCGAAAATCTCTTTGGGAAAAAAGAAAAAAATTCGGTATTGAAAAAAACAAGGGAGCAAAAGGTGAATAAGTTTTTTCTTACACTTGGATATAGTGGACTTAGTCCAAAGGCACCAGGTACTGTTGGTAGTTTTGTAGCCTTACTACTAGCTATATTATTACTTCAGTATATACATATCTCTACACTATTTATGTTAGCTTTATTAATTTCTGTTGTTGCCGTAAAACAAATCAATATTTATGAAAAAGAGGTAGGGAGTCATGATAGTTCAGAAATTGTTATAGATGAACTCTCTGGAATGTGGATTGCATTATGTGTTGCAGGTGCTACACCTGATAATTGGATTATAGCAGCTTTAGCATTTATCTATTTTAGAATTTTTGATATTTGGAAACCCTCAATTATTGGAAAAATTGATAGAGAAGTAGAAGGTGGATGGGGAGTTATGGGCGACGATATGCTTGCTGGTTTCTTTGCTGGTCTTTGTACATCACTAACATACTTTTTATTCTTCTAATAATATAGGGAGCTCTATCGTAAATAGAGCTCCATTTTCTGTATTTTTAGCACTAATTTTTCCCTTTAAACTTTCAACAATAATTTTATAACTCATATGTAATCCAAGTCCCGTACCTTGACTTTTATGTTTTGTTGTAAAATATGGATCAAATATTTTTGATATAATATCTTCTTTAATCCCTCCACCATTATCTTCAATTGTAATAATGGCCCATTTTTTTTCTTCTTTACAAGAAAGTTTTATCCAAGGTTCTTCAACTTTATTTTCAAGAAGTGCATCTTTTGAATTATTTAAAATATTAATAACTACTTGAGACAACTCCCCAATAACAATATTTAATTTAATTGGTGTATTCGTATCTATTTGCTTTCTTATTTTGATATGATTTGATTCTAAAGTTGCTGCAACAATCTTAATTGATAACTCTAATCTATCTTGTAAGACAACTATCCCTGTTTCTTTTTTCTCTTTTATAAAATTTCTAAAAATTTCTATAGTTTCAGAAAGATGTTCTGTATTTTGAATAATTGAATCACAATAATACACTATCTTATTATCATCTAATACATCATATTCTTTTTCAAGTTTCATACCACTAGCTGCGGTACTTATTACACTTAATGGCTGTCTCCATTGATGAGCAATATTTCCTATCATCTCACCCATTTGCACCATTTTTGATGATTCTAAAATATGCAACTCTTTTTGTCTACTTGACTCTACTTCTTTTGTTATCCTCTCTTCCAAGGATTCATTGAGTTTTTGCAACTCTTTTGTTTTTTCATCTACCCTTCTTTCAAGCGATTGATTTAATTCAACAAATGACTGCTCTCTTTTTTTAATTTTCTCTTGCATAATAAAAAAGCTTCGTATAAGTTGTTGTAATTCAACATAACTGTTATTAATAATACTCTCAATATATTCACCCTCTGCAACTTTATTCATTTTATCACTCACATCACTTAGGGGTTTTAAAACAGATTTTGATAGTTTAATTGCAAAGAAAATTGATATTAAAATGAGTAATATAATAAAAAATACCAAAAAAGAAAATATTGTAAAGTACACTTCAAATACATATTCATATCTCTCTTTTACAAGAATATACCAACCAGAGTTTTTACTCTTAGCATATACTCCAATATTTTTAACTTGCCCTTTGTTCTGAAAAATTATTTGTTGATACTCTTTTTTGTGTGAAAGATACTTTTTATAAAGATTCATAGTAGAAACACTCTTTCTTTGTAGAACAAATTCTGGAGTATCAGGATGTGCTAAAAATACTCCATTACTATCAATAATTCTAATCATAGAACTACCATCACCACTTCTATATTTTTTAGCAATATCGTGTAATATACCTAAATCTAAAACTAGCACTGCAATTTTATTTTCGCTAATCTTTTTAGTATATGAAATTGCTGGTGCTTGTGTAGTATTGGATATATATACTTTAGACCAAAATGAATTAGCTCCATTAGTAATAGCCTCATAATTTCTAGTATTACTAAAATCATAACCATTAAATAATTTTGATTTATGTTTTGTATGAAAATCTTTTAGTTTTCCATTTCTATCTAGTATTAATATACTATTTAAGTTTGATTCTAAATTAATTAATCCTACTAACATTGCATGCTTTTTTATCGCATATCTTTTTTCTACAAATGTTGATAAATACTCAATTCTTTGTATCATACCATCGATATCTTGTTGTACATTTTTTAATATCTCTTTGTGTTTATAAAAAAGTTCATCTTTTTTACTATTATACGCGCTATACAAAGTTACTGTTGATGCGATAATCAAAGGTATCGCTGTAAATAAAGTTAAGTATATGATTAGCCGCGACTTAATACTATTATATTTTTTCATATTACCTAATTTATCTTTTGGAATTTTTTGTTTTTAACATGCATTAAAAAATATTTTCTGCTTACATCACCATATTTATCAAATACTATATTACCCTGTAGTCCTGTATACTCTTTTACTTCTAATATTCTTTGTTTTAATGTGCTAAAGTCAGTTGATTGCTTTAAGTTATAAATTAAAATTTTTCCCAATTCATACCCTTGAACTGCAAACACAGAAGGAGTTTTTCCGTATTTTTCTTGAAATCTTTTAACAAAACCTACAAAAAGTTCTCCTTTGTAATTATCATCATATCCTGTAGAAAATATCACATTTTCAACATATTTTCCACCATTTTCTATAAAGTCCATTGTTTTTGCCCATCCTGAACTTACTACATCTGTCTTAATGTTATTGTATCTGATATATTGTATGAGATTTGCAGTGTCAATAGAGTTTGCTACTACTATGATTAGATCTTCATTACTAAACTCAAGTTGTTTTAAAATATCTAAATAATCACCATTGATATCCATTTTGTTAATGAACTTTTTTTCACCACTATTTATATACATATTTTGAAAAGTAGTAGCATAGCCATTTACATAGGAAATATTCTTCGAATCATATATTAAGAAAATACTTTTATAATTTTTTTTCTTTACATATTCNAAAAGATTTTTGTACCTTTTTTCAGATTGTTCAACCTGAATTCGCAAAAAGTTATCATCTTTTCTTGAGAAGCTATCACTACTTGCAGTTGCCGATATTAATAAACTATTTTTTTGTTTATTAATTTCCTCAATCGATATCTTAGTCATAGAACTAGTTGAGTTTCCTACAATGAGTTTAAAATCATTTTCAATAAAATAACTTATAGCCTTTTTAGCTTCTTGAGCTTTTTGTTTGTCATCCTTTTCAGTAATTTTTACTGCATGACCATTAATCATATAATCACATTCATCAAAAGCTAATAAAAAACCATCTCGTATACTTACCCCTAAAGCGGAATACTTTCCACTAAGTCCTGCGACAAAACCTATTTTTATATCATCATTATTTTTCTCTTCGCACCCACTAAAAAGGAAGATGATTAGAAAAAAAATAAATGATTTTTTTAAAATAGATTTCATTTTTATCTACTATTTAATCAAACTTCATAGAAAAGTCAAGCCATGTAGCTTGATGAATAATACTACCACTACTAATAGCATCAATACCACTGTTTAAATATGATTGAATTGTTTCTTCTGTAATATTTCCACTCGCTTCAAGTAAAATATGAGGATAACTTGCATCTCTAAAATCTGCAACTTCTCTTATTTGTTCAGGTGTCATATTATCACACATAATAATATCAGCACCAGCATCCATAGCTTCTTGAACTTGAGCAAANGTTTCACACTCGATTTCTATTTTAGTTACCCAAGAGATTCTTTTTCTTGCAGTTTTTACAAACTCTTTTAAATCTGAAATTGTTTTAAGATGTGTATCTTTTAACATCAAACAATCATCAAGTCCAAGTCTGTGATTAATCGCACCACCTATTCTAGCAGCATATTTTTCAAAGTTTCTAAGTTGTGGTCTTGTTTTTCTTGTATCCAAAAGAACAACATCGCTACCCTCTAATAAAGTGGCATACTTATTTGCATTTGTCGCGATTCCACTTGCGTGTTGTAAAAGGTTTAAAAATGTTCTCTCACTACTTAGTAGAACTGAGGCTTTCCCTTCTAGTTCTGCAATCACATCACCTTTTCTTACCTCTTCGCCATCTTTTAGTAAAAACTTACAATCAAATTTTTCAGCACGAGCTAAAACTCTTGCATATTTTACACCAGCTAAAACACCATCATCTTTTGCT
>JGI10211J34971_10003508_pt1 | contig 12559 bp, 15 predicted proteins | sample Etolagsediment_FD_34971 | JGI IMG/M metagenome (IMG submission 34971) | reverse complement strand
AAGTACCCATATAGCAAATAGAGCAAGTAGATACGATTTACCAAAGCCCCTAAAACAAGATAGGAATAAACGAGGATGTGTTTCATACTGTAAAACCCTACAGAAATCCTTCTGTAACTCAGTAAGAGGACCAAGTTGTAGGGTGGTTCTAAAGATGACATCAGCGAAGAACACAAAGTCCTCGCGCATCTTTTGTTGTAGCTCTTCTATATCCATTATCTAGTGTGGCGTTTTTGCCCTTCACTAATACTATACTCGTAGTTGATTAGGTTGAAAGGCACATAAGCATCGTTCGTAATATACAATCTTACATCTCTGTTTCTAGCCTGAACAAAGCATTGAGCAAAGTCTACTGGATTCTCATATGCTCCAAGGCTCTGAGTGTTTAGTATATTAGAAGCGTATGTCTTCACATAACTTTTTCCATTTGTATTTACACTTGACATATCAAATGTTTGGAAGTTGTTTTTATCAAAAGCTACAAGGAACTCATCCAGAATCAGTTGATCATTTACAACTGGTCCTTGCCCTTGACGGCTTTGTGGATAGAATCTTGAGAAAGCAATTTGTGAAGTAAAGTTTTTACCAAATACAATATTTCTAGCTGTTGTGTCTGTTTCTACTACAAACTTAGTTGGTTCTATACCTGAAAAGTTAATAGATTGCTTGTTATCTTCATCTACAGCAACCCATCCTGTAGTTTCTGTTACAAAAGGAATAGTATACTCTGTAGTATCTGTTGCTGAATCATATGTACCAGCAGCTAAAACACCAGAAGTAAGTTTTACATCCAAGTAAGTTTCATCAAATAAAGGATCTTTGTCAATTGTTAACAACATCCTGTGCTTGCCTTGATACAATCCTACGATACTCAGAATATTATCAATGTACTTTAGATGCTCTACTTCTATATCCTCTAAAGTATATCTATGCCAAGCAGAAATTAATCCTCTTGTCTGATCTACTTTGACGGTATATGTAATAATTTCACTAAGATCATTGTCAGTAACCAGAGCCATTGTGTCTTGACCATTATTAGTTACTGTTTGTATATTACCAGTAATGAGTCTGGGTACTTCTTCAGTTACATCCCTTGAGACATAGTTTCCCTTGAACTCTCGTTCTACAATTTCGTGCATTAGCTGACTATCTCTTCGATTCTCAAAGAAATACAAACGATCACCAAGAACGAAAGGTCTTGTTTTTGTGTTAGACCTGTAAGCCGTAGCAAGAGTAAAGTTTACTGATTCAGGAGTCAACCCTGGTTCACCTACAAGTGCGAACTGACCTTCTTTAGAGAATACCAGTAAAGTGTTTTTATAGCTAACAGCGTTAACTAGCTCTCTTGTAATGTTATCAGTAGTCTGAACTTCGATGGGAGCAGTATCAAGAACCTCCTGAACAGTAATGCGGAAGAAGTTAAAGAACTCACCAAACTCAGATAAGGTTACTGCATCTTTAGATACAAAGGCTAATCTGTTTCTATGTAGAACTACATCATTGATACTGTTATCAACAAAGCTGGGTACAGGATTAGTAATATCATCTCCTGATTCTCTCACCGCATATTTAAATTGTTTGTAGGTTTTAGCTACTACATTGACAACAGGAAAGTATGTTCCAGTTAGTGTAGTATATGTAATTGTGTCTGAAACAGGTGTCTCGGAGATCTTTATCTTGGTATTCCCGTCGATCTCTTTTACATAATATTCCCTATTTGGTAGGATTGAAGAAGGGAAGGTTGCTGATACTTGTTGCTCTTCAGCAGTATACTGTGTTCCAGATATGTATGAGAACTGAACACGATCACCTGCTACAAAGTCATGGGTAGCTCCACCACTAAAGGTAAGCCAACCATTAGGACCGTCTGAGAAGAAGTTAGAAGTATTATCTAGGCTTGGATCATTGTTTACAGAGAAGGCATCTCCATCCATTTTATTGACGAGAAAAGAGCCATCAGGTCTTTGAACAATGATGTGAGGCATTGTGGCTGTATCAAACTTGTACTTGAGACTAAATCCAGCACACTCTCTCCAAGCTCCTAGATCATCAAGAGTAACATCAATACCAGAATAATCATATGGAGTATCTGGGTCTGCTGCTGCTGTGTTATAGGTTCCTGTCTCAAGAGAACTAAGATTAAGTTGTTTTTCTAAAGAGAAAGCGTCTTTTATGTATCTTACATAGAAGTCATCACTAAGGTCTGCTCTGTTGCCTACAATACGAATGATTGGAGTTTCATCAGGCATCCGTAATGGTAAATCATCAAGAGTATTAGCAGTCTTCCACATGAGGATTAGAGCATCATCACCTAGACCATCAGTAACATTCCAGTTTTCAAAGGGTGCTCCATCAGTAGTAAATACTTTTACTACACTACCTATACTCTTGATAGCTGATACATCTGTATTGGCCCAATTTTGATGAGCTTCTTCAGTAGCGCCTGGAAGAGTTATATCATTTGGTCCAGGCTCATTGTTGATAGTTTTCATGATGTAAATAGCCAAAGCCTCAGTATTGATACCTAACTTTGACCACCATCCATCAGCATCTCTTACAGCCTTTACTGTTCCAGCATCCTTAGCTGTTGTTACTTGTCCGTAATATGCTTCTCCGCTAAGGTTAAACCACCATCTAAGAGGGATCCAACCAAATTGTGCTTGCTTTACAAATAAATAAGCTACAGATCCATCAGCAGGATCCGTAAGGTCTGGAGATAATCTAGTGGTTACATCATTTCTAGCAACAACTACACCATCGCCAATTGTTACTGTTCTGAATACATCTCTAGGATTTGATATGGGAGCACCCGTTCCTGAAAAGTAATTAGACGCATCTAAAGAACCATATTTGATTGACCTTTCAACCCCGCTGTTATCATAAATCTTAACAGCAGAACCATCCATTACCATAAAGTAATGTTCGTCCTCTGATTTGATGAAAGTGTGAATGTACGCATTGTTCGCGCTAACATCCATCTCTAGAGAAGATACATATAACGATGGGTTTCTTTTATAAATACCATCCTCAAGACTAACATCACAGTTTAGTACATCTTCAAACTGATTTAGCCTTCTTAGTCTTTCTGATTTCTGGCTAATACCACCATAAAAATTAGGTATAGTTACTGGTTGAATAGCCATATATTATCTCCTGCTGTTTCTTCCTTCTCTTCGTGGTGATCCCCAGATCCTGAAGCTATCGTAAGTATTTAGCATGTTTAGATCTGCTTGATCAGCTTCCCATCTTTGCCAGATATCGTAGTGCATTTTCTCTTCACCAACTAAGTATTGAAGATGTTGAGAAGGACCAAATAGTTTGAGATACAACTTTCTAGCAGCAGCGTGGATTATATAACGCATAACTACTTCTGGTAAATCAGCAAAGTCTAGGTAGTATTGAACTTCAAACTCTTGAGGTCCGTCCCACACAAAGGTTTTATCTGTGTGATTATATACCCTATTTCCTTTGATAAGGGCTTTAGTAACTCCATCACCTTTTAGTTCTACATTGTAAATATCATCACTAATGTAAATAAAACCGTTTACATCTGTATCTAGAGTTACATCCTCAAAAGTATTATAAAAACTATTCTGAACAGCTAACATCTTAAGACTTTCATCTAAGGTCTGTTCAGCAGCAATAACATCCTGACGAAGTGGATCATCAAGACTTGCTATAGTATTTACTCCAATCAGTGTAAGCATTTCGTTGATAGCATCAACTCTTGTAGTTCTAACCATAGTAGTACCTCATTCTAAAGTTCCTATCAAAGAAAGGACCAGCCCAAAAGGACTGGTCCCCAGCGAAGTCACACGAAAGGCGTATTGCCTCAACGCAGGTTCGATTATGGTGCAGCGGTCTTGATAAGGTTCACAGCAGCATCGGTACGAAGTGGTGCAATACCAGCAGCCATCTTAGCAACGAAGAGATTTCCTTGGTTTTGAATCATGTATTCTGACTCAACTTGGAGATCTTTTAGTTTAGCCATACCAGCAGCAGACTTGTGAGCAACAACGCCAACAATATTAGCCATGTTTACTCGAAGTTCTGTGTTGTATTGACCATCTTCTGCGGTGCTCATATCAATACCAAATCCACCGTTGTTAGTTACGATTACGGGACATCCAGCAACCATGAGAACTCGCCCTTCAGCAAAGTCTCCATTACCCATGCTGTAATCACGGCTGAGAAGGGCAGCGTAGGACTGATCTGGTCCAATGCCTCCTGCGGCGCGAAGTAGTAGGTAGTACATGGATGGAGGAAGAACGCAGAAACGCTCGTCAGTGGGAACATCAAACTCATCTAGTTTTTGGATAGCACCAATGATGCTGGAAGCAGCAACATCAGCCTGGACAGCCATGTTGGCGTCATAAACAGCTTGGCCTCCACGAAGAGGACCAACACCAGTTCCAGAAGCAGCACCAACTAGAGCACGAACAGAAAGGTTATCAGCGCGACGAGCGAGAGCCTTACCAAGCTCAGAAGTATAGGTGCTACGAAGGTCGTAGTGAGCCTTAGCTTCTTCTAGGTCGTCAATGAAGACGGAAGCGAGCATAAGATCATTGATAAGAATGGTCTTCTGCTCGGCACCTAGGTTGCTGAGGTAAGGAACATCAGAAGCCTGATAAGCAATTGGGCGTCCTGCACCAGTTCCGTCTCCAGAAGCATCAACATAAGTGTTGGTAGACTTGTTAGTCTTATCAAGAATGTCTTGACCAGGAACATGGTGACGAGCTAGAGCACGACCGTGAATTGGAAACTGAACGCTTTTGCCTGCACTAATAGTTCTTTGCATAATGCGGGGTGAAACCTCGATGGCTTTTTCGTAAGCAGCAAGGACTTCACCACCGAAAATACGAAGGAAAAGCTCGTTATCGGTGCTAAAGGTTCCAGTCCAAGTGTTATCGTTGGGATTACCAGCGTAACCGTAATTAGAAATGTTAGTCATTTTATTATCTCCTTTATTATGACTTTGGGTTATGTCCTAAAACATTATTAGAAAAAAACGATTTGATTTTACCCAAACCACTTTCTTCTGCTACCATAATAAAGGTATCCCTCGCAAGGGGCTCTACCGTTCACAGATAAAGCGTGGGTGTCACTTCTTAAGTTCCTTTCTTAAAATCTAGACCTTGCAAGCCTTTTTTCTACCTGGGCTCTAAATGCAGGGTCTTTAGCGTAGCGAGGATCAGTCATAGCTTGAACCATCTCTGATTTAGACTGGAAGCCTCCTGATTCTGTACTTGTTCCGTCTGTTGGGGAAATGAATCTTTTTCCAGTAGTAGCTCCCATTCTAGCCTCAATAGACTTATAGGCTGTAACAATGCGATCAAGATCTCCAGAATCAATAAGATCATTGTAACTCTCGATCTCAGCATCTGTTAAATTATTTTCAGCCCAATCTACAATCTCTTGGACATGCTTTTCTCCACCAAGTTTTTCGTTGATGGTCATTACCATAAGACTAGTTTGAGCGTTGATTCCTTCTAAATACTGATTGATGTACTCTTCTGGAATACCTTTTTTTACTAATTCTTTTACAGTATCTTCTGATAGCTGTCCAGTTTGAGAGAACTCCTCAGCACCTTTAGAAAATAGATCAGCAGGAAGATTCTCTACAGCTTCTGCTATCTTTTCAGCTTCCTCTTTTTGCTCAGGCTCTTTGCTTCCTAGCTTTGATTCTAGCTCCTTGTAAGCTCGTTCTAGCTCCTCTGCTGATTTATATTTACCAGCTAGTAAAATCTCCTCTTCTTGGAGCTTGTCCTCAACTTTGATCTTGTGTTGATCTCTAAAGTTTTCTTCTTCAGTTCTTACACGCCCTTCTTTAATTGCTCCTTCTGGAGTATGATCAGCTTCTGCGCTTTCATCAGGAGTCATGTAGACTCTTTGAAAATTATCACTTCCTGTATTTCTTGCGATTGGTTCTTCGCTCATAATTTATTTCTCCTTTATTGTGGTTGGGTTCCTCTAAACCCTTGCATCATATTTTCTACGGTAGCTTGACCTGCTACTCCTGCGACGCCAGAACCGATTCCTTGTAGACCATTATCAGCCATTGTTCGTAGCAGGTTGTTCTGTGTTCTTACCACAGCATCCTCTGGGTTTTGTGGTACATCTGGATCAACAATAATTTGATCAATGTCTAATCCAATTCCTTTAGCAATTTCCTTGATTACAGCAACGGGATTGACAAACTGTAAAGCCTGTGGGCCTAAACCTTGAATCAAAGCAAGAAACTCTTGAATCTGAGCAACCTTGCTTTTACGATCTAAAAGATCAAGACCTGTAATAATGTTGATTGTAACCCCATCGGGAAGTTCTGGAATAGTTTTTGACTCTTCCATGTTTTGAATCATGAGTTCAAGGAATGGAAGTTGTAGTGTTTGAGATAGCTGGCTGTATACCCCTCCTAAACCAGCTTCAATTTCAGAAACTCTAGCTCTTGTTTCCGTTGCGGTTAGTTGACGATCTGGGAATGTTTCGGCAGTCATCAGGAAAGCCTTACCAATACGCTCTTTTAGCTCTGCGATATGATTAAATACAATACCTAAATCTGCTGACTTTTGTGATTGTAAAATAGTTACATCGGTAGCCCTACCAGAAATAACATCTCCAGTTTGTGCTTGTGCTAGATCTCGTCCTCGTAAAGCTCCTGCTGGATCAACAAGGAAGATATGCTTACTGGCGATTGCCGCACTTTGAGCAACTGCTTCACTCAATCTTTCCATTGTGTAAAGATCACCCTGTAATTCTTCTACCACAGAACGACCATAATCCTCATCATCTAGCAGATTAGAGGTTACTACAAAGATTGGAGGTTTCTTGAATTCTTCCTCTACAACTCTCTCGTTTTCAATCTCCTGACAAACTTTGACTGTTCCATCCTCGTTGTAATACTGAATAGTATATAAATCGTAGTATTCTTTCTTCTTGTCTTCACAAACTTGAGGAGCTATTTCCATAGCCTTCTCTTTTGTAATCTTGTCTTTGTAGACTACATAATTAATCTTTCTGTCTGGGTGTCTACGAACAACAAACTGATTCAGTCTAAGGACTCGAAAAGCATTATCAAGGAAAGATAGAACTACGGTTCCTCCAACTAGCAATAGTCTAAGGGAGTTGTAAAGATGTGCTCTTAGTGCCTTCTTGTCTATCTCTTTTAGAATAATCTTCTCAATTCTTTGTAGTGCAGTGTCTACTTCAAAGACTAATTCCATGTCTTCTTCTTCATTTAGATCACTGGATAAACGGAAGAAGGGTTGATTGGTTGGAAATAGAACATTGAGAAGTTGGCTGGCTAGATGGTTTACCCCGCGTGCTCCTAACGATTGGTAAGGACTATCAAATTCTTCACCTTTTTCGTGGTCTGTATCAGGATAAAGATAGGGGATAGTTACGACAGAGTTATCTCTAGCAACTTCTAGGTACTTTTCTCTTGTAGAAAGTCCCTTATCAAATAATTGTTTAGCTGTTTTTCTGTCGTAATTCATGCTCTTGTTACCTCAACTATTCCTGCTTTTCGCATTTTTGTAGGAATGTTTTTTTGTTTATACCAGCCTTTTTTGTCTTTATATCTAGATAGATAATCTCTAAGAGCCTCTCTACTAATACCAAAGGTTTCTGCTGTTTTTTTTATACTTCGGTAAACCTCTGTTTTCCCGTCCTCATAAGCAACCTTCACTTGTTTACTTTGAGGCATCTTTAGGATTGACTCATCTGTATGCTGCTTACCGTAGAAATGATTATTCTCTCCAGTTAGCTTTTCTAAAACCTCTGGTGTAAATTGAGGTGGTCCTCCAGCAGAGGGATTTAGGTTCATACACCAAGGTTTATCATAATACAGATCAAGCAAAACCTGTTCCTTAGCATATTGCTCTTCTCTAGGCACTTCCTTTAGAATCTTGAATATAAAAGAGTCTTCACCATACTTGTTCCAGCAGCTTTGGAGTCTAGAGTTTTCGTGTTTGTTATTTCGTAGACTATATTTATGCTTTTGAAGTCTTTTATTTACTTCCTTGCTAGAGCCAAAATAACAATGCCCATTAGCACACAGAATCATGTATAAATGTGAAATCATGTAGGTTCTTGACCTCCGCTACTAGTTTTTGATTCTTGTTCTTGCTTAGATGGTATCTTGTATTGTGGCACGCCTGCGCGTCTAAATATGTATTTTCTAGCCACAGGATCAAACTTTCCTTGTGGCGTTACTACATCCCGCTTCTCGGCAATCTCAGGAGGGATTACAATACTTGGCGGGCTGGGTGGAATCGGTGCTTCTATTGATGGTCCTCCACACATAATTAAATCTCCTCTCCGTATACTGGAGTTTCAGAAACGACTTGTTTTTTATATTCAAGATTATAAGCCAATTGCGCGTTTCGCCCTGTCCCATCTACCCTTGCTCTGGCTTCTGCTGCTAGTTGTTCTGGTGTTTTTAGTCGTCTTGCTCGGAGTCCTCGATCAATACGACCTACCATATCATAATCCGATTGACGAATACGACTTGAAAGAGCTTGATCTTTTTGAGCTTGACTGATCTTCTTTTTTCCACCACCACACATTTTAGACTCTACTTGTTCTATTGTTACGCATGATCTTCTTAGGTTTAGCTACAGCATTGACATCTGTTGCAGGCTTACCCTGAGCTACACCTAATTGACTTGCAATCTTTTGCGTCATGTTAATGTTCTTGGTACTTGTTCCTGATCCTTCTGGAGCAGAGCTTTTCCCATTAGTTGCCGATTTTCCTTTTTTGGTAAATGTTTTTCCTGGTATTACACACATAATAAGCCTCCTTGAGGAAGTTCCTAGCTAAATCTTTTTTCTTAATTTAATAAGATATCTATATCTTTCTTCGTCTTCAGATGTTGGGAGTCTTCCATGTTCATCTTTTATGTATCCCATTATCTTTAGCTCTTGTGATATTTCTGGACGCTTTAGTTTGAGAATGTGACTTTTGAACGCCCTCTTCAGTAAATAACACTTTTGTATAAAGTCGTCGTTGTCTCCGCGTTTAGGAGTAAAGTATTTGTATCTTCTACAAAGTTCTAACTCTAACTTTATTAGAGCGTCTTCTTGATCGAAAGTTGAAGTATATAGCCCTAAATATATTCGTAAAGCTCTGTCAAGCTCAAACCAGTATAGGTTGTTTTCTACTTTATCGGTTAGGTTGAACAGCAGATTATATAAGGGTTGTAAATGTTTTTGGATTTTCTTCATACAATATCTAGGGTGGTTGGAACTTTATTAGTGGAAAAATATTATTTTTATATAGTTTGGTGTTCAGCTTCACTATATAACTATGATACGATAGAAAAGCAGTTTTCGTGACTCCCATATTGGTGCCAGTGTTCTTATTGGTTCTTAGCTGGGTTCACATCAAGAACAGAGAAACGAAAACGAATGGAATGGATTTTTGCCTAAGAACCATTCTATTCATAATTAGATGTTTTCTTTCTTTCTTCTTTCAGCGGGTTTATTCTTTCTTTCTTTTAGACTTAGGTAGATATTTATGAGTATTAAACAATTAGCATATGTATTAACAAGCATTTATCAAACTTATGGTGATGTAGAGTATAAAACAAGAAGTCTGTTATGGAATAGATTTCTCAACATGAGTTATGATGATTTGATCAGTAAGCTAGAAGAAGATGCGTTTCTAGCAATCAATCTCTTTCCAGATCTAAAAGATAAAATTCTTTTTGAGTGTGGGCTTGACGAAGAGGAACTTGAAGAGGAGGAAATAGAACATGCCCCAATATGATTATAAATGTTCAGTATGTAACTGTGAGTTCACCGTAGAGTGTCCTATCTCAGAACATAAATCAGTAAGAAACTGTGGAGAGTGCTATACCCAGGATGGTGCTAAACAAATATTTAAATCCGATACTATGCCTAATGTGAAAGTATGGGACAATCCTATTTTGAAGGACATTAGCTATGACTAAAAAGAAACAAACACAATTCTTCTCTCCAGAGATTCCAGACTTCAACATCGACCCAGATCTATTAGAGCATCTAGAAAAAACATTTACTAATACACTACCTCACTATCCATATGAAAGTGAAGTAGATTACGCTTTAAAGATAGGTTCAGCGCAAGTCGTAAGATATATCCGTGCTTTGTATGAGAAAAAGCGTTAGATATCTCCTTTCGATAAAGCGTCTAGAAAAGCCTGAAGCTCTACATCTTGACCCTGCTCTATTTGAGTAGGGTCTTTTTGTAGGTCCTTATATAGATCTACAAGACACTTGAATCTCGTATCACTAATAGCTTCTAAATCTACACCCTGTAGATAGCCTCTAATGAGGTCTTCTAGCGTTTGCTTCATTTGCCTTTACCTTTCTTACCTTTTCCTTTTCCTTTAGTTTTTTTACCGTACATGATTAGCTCCTTTTTGATTTACTGCCAGAACATTTCCAGCGTTTGCGTGATAGCCTCAATGGGCTATTAGGGTTTTTTGCAGCCTTGGGAAACTTCTTCATCTGGGCAGCACTACGAGCACAGTATGAGTCCCCTTTGCTTGTTCCAGGCTTTACACTAGCACCCTTCTGACCATAGCTCACTCTTTTACCAGAAGCTGTGATCTTTAGTTTAGCTTTGCCTTTAGCGGGTCCTCTTGCCACGACTCTTCCCCTTTGCTGTTTTAGCAGCATCCTTGAAGTTTTGAGCCGTGGGAGCACCTTTGCTTCCTGGCTTACGCATCTTCTCTCCCGATCCTCCAGCTATGCGTTTACGCTTTGCATGAATATTATCGTATAGTCCTTTCTTAGCCATTGAATAATGTAATCAAAAGTATAATGGCTATGCCCCAAGTAGCCAGGGTTAGGGCTCGTAGTTGTTTACCTCGTTGTTCAACAAGACTTTCCAACTCCCGTTCTCGTTCTGTAATAATTCTATAGTGTGGCGGCATTTGAAACGATTGAGACAAGAATAGCCGATGCTACAGCTAACAGCCATTTAAGGATCTTCGACTGTTGTTCTAACACGATCAAAGTCTTTTCAATACCAGAAACATCATCTTCTAAACCTAAAATTCTGTTCTCATGGTTCATTAGAAGATTAGCTTGCTCATGCGCTTTATCTCGTAGCTTTTTTATTTCTGCCTGTAGGTCTATTTCTTCCATTAGATATAACTCCAGTAGTCATCAATCTTTTTAATATAAATTCTTGAGTAATCTTCAGATAGAGTAAGCGAAAGTGTTACACCATCTGTATCAAGATCAAGCAAGAATGGGTTGCCATCACTATATAGGCTCTTTGTAACTATTTTTTGATTTATTTCTATTTGGGGGATATTACAAAGAGTGATTTCATAAACACCTCTAACTGGAATAGTTATGGTGTTTTCTTTAGTTTTCCATTTGTATACGCGGTCAGTTATACTCTCACATAACTCACCCTTCATATAACAAAATTCCGCATATTGTCCTATGCTCTTCCAGTTGCCTTTAGAAGTCATAAACAAATGATCATGACAGGTCACAGTCTTTGGAGCAGGAACAAAACCGTCTACAGTACGGCTGAAAGCTTTATGGGTTTCTTTAGCAGGAAGGTTCTGTCTGTGAGCTTCCATCTCATCCCTAAGACCTTGGACATCCTCACAATACAACCTACCATTAATAACTACATCGTCTCTAATCTCCAGATTATGAGCGTATAGGTCCTTCACTTTAGACTCATTAGCTTCTGATTTATTACAATATAGAATATGAGACTTTACAGTAGAGGCGTCTAGTTGCTCTAGTTTAGAGTAAGGTGCTCTAATACTATTAGCTCCTAAACCTCCTGTATTGATCTGTGTTGCGTTCAGGCTCCCCTTGACCTCTACCTCCTTATCGACGGTCAAAGTCTTCATAGGACGGCTTCCAGAGGCTAGTACATACTGCTGGTGGTGATCATCTTGTAGTCCCTGTATAGCTCCGTGTCTTATATCACCTTCTTTGAAGTGTAAAGATTTATCAGCGATGTGAGCATCTATTTCTTGGTGTGTTTTCTTGCCGATTCCTTTAATATCCCCATGCTCAATCTTATCAACAGGATAGTGTATATCACCTCTGTCAAGATGTTGGTCAATAGCCTTGTGGTTATATTTACCACGGTTTTGTATGACCTCATGATTGATGTCTTGCTGTTGATAATGAATATTTTTATCTTGTTCATGCTTCGTAAATCCTGACTTGAACTCATTAATATTTATTCCATTTATTTGTCCAGAACTGATAGAACCTGCCTGTAATACATCAGTATGAATATTTGAAGATTCAATCTGTTTTGTATATAGTGTTTCTAGGGTGGCTTCATTGCTCTCCACTTTTGGAGTTCTGATGGAGCCATCCGCCTTTATACTTGCTAAATCTCCCCCTTTGAAAGACTGAATTCTTATAAGATCAGCTTTCTGACCTAACGCACCTTTTATGGTTAGACCTACAGTAGTTGCCTGATTCGGTAGTATATAATTTCGAGTATCAGCAGTTGGATTACAGTAAATATATTGCTTGTGATCATCCTTGCTGAGGTTCTCTAAGTCTTCGTGCTTCATAGAATTCGCTGGAT
>JGI10211J34971_10003507_pt1 | contig 12563 bp, 14 predicted proteins | sample Etolagsediment_FD_34971 | JGI IMG/M metagenome (IMG submission 34971) | reverse complement strand
CTATAAGAGGTGGGGAGTTTCAGGAGAAAACATTTTTAATTGAAATAGGGAGCCATCTAATAATGGAAGTATTTGAGGTGTACGTTCAGACCCATTTTTCCGCGGCGCATGCCCTTCGAGGTTATCCCGGTGATTGTGCCCGAACCCATGGCCACAATTGGATAATCGACGTTTTTATAAAGTGCAAAAAGTTAAATGAAATAGGTATTGGCGTTGATTTTCGGGACATCAAACTGGGGGTCAAGCAGGTTCTTAAGAACCTGGATCATTTCAATTTGAACGATCTCCCCGCATTTGAAACGGTAAACCCGACATCGGAAAATATCGCCCGTTTCATTTACAGAGAACTAGGCAAGGAATTGAATTCGGATTGGGTTAAAGTATCCAAAGTAAAGGTTTCCGAGACACCCGGCGCAGGTGCTTTTTACTGGCAGGAATAGAATTGAAATGGTACCCGGCAGAAAATACGCCAAGGAGAGAGGTAGGATTGAGATATGAGGGAAAAAGCTAAGGCCATCGTTCTTTTGAGCGGAGGTTTGGATTCCACGACGGTTCTGGCGATCGCCCGTTCACAGGGATACGACACTTACGGTTTGTGTTTCAAGTATGGGCAACGCCACAGTGTTGAAGTTGAAGCGGCCAGGCGGGTAGCGGATGCCATTGGGGTGGCGGGTTTTCTTGAGATGGACATTGATCTGGGAAAAATCGGGGGTTCGGCGCTGACGGAAGATTTGACGATTCCCAAAGCCCGCACTGAAGCGGAGATGGAAAAGGAAATTCCCATTACCTATGTTCCGGCCCGGAATACCATCTTTCTGTCATACGCCCTCGCCTGGGCGGAGGTATTGGGAGCGTACGACATTTTCATCGGCGTCAATGCTGTTGACTACAGCGGGTATCCGGACTGCCGACCTGAGTTTATCGAGGCTTTCGAAAAGATGGCCAATCTTGCTACAAAGGTCGGAGTGGAGGGAACGACGAAGATCCGGATCCGAACCCCCATCATTCACTTGACAAAAGCCGAAATCATTCAAAAAGGCATTGAGCTAGGCGTTGATTACAGCATGACCCATACCTGCTACGACCCTTCGCCCGAAGGGTTGGCTTGCGGCACATGCGACAGTTGCCTCTTGAGAAAGAAAGGGTTTCAGAAAGCCGGCATTGCCGACCCAACCCTTTACATTACAAGCAGTTGAGACTTTGGGAGTTACAACATGATCGATATGCAAAATCAACCCGGCCTGAACGATCTCGACATCGACAAGGTGGGGGTCTGCGACGTCACCTATCCCATCGACGTTCTTGACAAAAGGTCCGAAAAACAATCCACCACCGCTCTGATCAATATGTATGTGGACCTTCCCCGTCATTTCAAGGGGACCCACATGAGCCGGTTTATCGAGGTGCTCAACCAGTACCGGGGAGAGATCACGGTCCGAAACATGGGGGATATCCTGAGGGAGATCGCCCGAAGCCTTGAAGCCAAATCGGCCCACATGGAGTTGGGATTCAAATACTTTGTGGAAAAAGAAGCCCCGGTATCAAAAGCCAAAAGTCTGATGGGATATGATTGCCGGTTCATCGGGACCTATCAGGAGGAGACCGGGGAGGATTTTGTTCTGGAAGTTAAAGTGCCGGTTATGAACCTGTGTCCCTGCTCCAAGGAGATCAGCGGGACGGCCGCCCACAATCAGCGGAGCGAGGTGACGGTGCAGATCCGTTTCAGCGATTTTGTTTGGATTGAGGATGTGATCGAACTGGTGGAACGATCCGCCAGCAGCGATCTGTATGCCCTTCTGAAACGACCGGATGAAAAATATGTCTCCGAGCATGCCTATGATAATCCCCGGTTTGTGGAGGACATTGTCCGCATCATCGCCAAGGAGCTTGTCCTTGATGAAAGAGTCACCTGGTTTTCCGTGACATCCAAGAATTTTGAAAGCATCCACAACCACAATGCCTATGCGTTTATTGAGAAGGACAAGCAGAAATGAGAGTCTATCTGGCCGGTCCCATTTTTCAATGTGAGGACCATGAATGCATTCACTGGCGCGAAAACGCCAAAAATCTGCTTGATGGGCATCAGGTGATCGACCCCATGGAACGGGATTATCGGGGGATCACCGATGAAAATCATGCGCAGATTGTGGAAGAAGACAAGGCCTTGATCGACAACTGCGACGTGCTGCTGGCGAATCACCTCAAACCCAGTGTCGGGACATCCATGGAGATTCTGTATGCCTGGGAACGGAAAAAGCGGATCTATGCGGTTTCGAACAACGGTCAGGTGAGCCCGTGGTTGTTGTACCACTGCCAGCGAATTTTTCAGACCCTTGAGGGAGCCGTGGATCACATCAAGAACGGGGGGGTTGCATGAGGGTTCTCGTTGTTACCTCCTGTACCGGTGAAAAGAAATTTTCGCCTGAGAATCAACTCGCGCAGGACGATTTTCAAAACATTCACGATGCCGATGCGTTTCGGAAACGAGCAGAATCTCTAAATGAATTTCAACTGCCGGCCGAGGAAATGTACACGGGCCAGCAGCATCTTCGGTTGATGAGTGGGATCAAAGAGTTACGAGAAAAGCACGGTCGTGATGCTGCCAAGGTCTGGATTGTATCGGCTGGCTATGGTGTGATCCCCGGGAACCGCGAGGTTGTCCCCTACGAGGTCACTTTTCAGGGAATGAAAGCCAAAGAGTTGACTTCCTGGGCCGAACACCTTGCGATTCCCTCTGCTATTCGGAATGTCCTATCCCAACCCTTTGACCTGGGTCTGGTCCTCCTGGGAGATGCCTACCTGAAGGCATGCGGACTGGATGCCGATGTTCAAATCGGCGGCCCGACCCTTTTCTTCTTTGGTTCCGTTGCGGCGAGAAAGTTTCCGGCCATTAAGAAGGCGCGCGGCATTGTTCTTTCCACAAAAGATGCCAAACGGTTTTCCTGCGGTCTGGTGGGGTTGAAAGGAGAAATTGCCGCCCGGCTTTTTGGCAAACTCAATTCTTGTCCTGAGTCGTTGGCGGATCTTTTCGATCCATCCTTCAATGTCCTGAATTTCCTGGATGAGGGGCAATCAAAACCCCAAGCAAAGAAACCCACAGCACTCCCGAACCCCAACATAGATCAGGTGATCCACATCCCGAACTCCTGGTGGGGCAAACCCCATCGAAAAAAAATGCGGTATTTCATTCCCGAATGGGATGACCTGGTTAACCCATTGTATGACTTTCAGGCCGACACCCATCCCGACGGAACCGGAGATGGATACAATTTTGCCCATTACTCCCATCAGATTTATGACAGCCCGCAATATGACGGCATCCTGGTTTCCAAGGTCATTATCGAGGGAAAGAAGGGCAAGCAGGCCATGTTGGAAAAAAGGGGCATTCACCGGTATTTGCGGGTGCCCCGGAATTTTCCCATCATGGGCGACTGCGGGGCATTCGGGTACATCATGGAGCATGAACCACCATACGAAACCGATGAAATTCTCGATTACTATCAAAGGTTCGATTTTGATTATGGTGTCAGCATCGATCATCTCATCGTCCAAGGGGTGCTGAAAAGGGATGTTCATTATCTAATAGAGAAGGGGGGCGGCCGACAGGAAATTTCACAAGAAGTGTTTGAAGGTCTTCAGGAAAAAGGCGTCCGGGTGGTCAACTCCATCAAGCGCCAAATGAGTCTGTTCGAGGAGGGCCCCCTCATCTGCAAGGTGGAAACGCTGGATGAAAAGGAACGGTCACGGCGTTACGAACTGACCATCAACAATGCACGCGACTTCATCCAACGGCATGGAAAAGGGAACTACAGGTTTGTCCCTATAGGGGCGGTACAGGGATGGTCGCCTGAGAGTTATGCGGAAGCCGTCAAGGAATGCCAGAATATGGGGTACACCTATGTGGCTCTGGGTGGGTTGGTGAGAACCCCCACCAAGGGAATTCTGGAAATTCTGGAATCCGTCCACAGGGTTTTGAAACTGGATGTGGATTTGCACCTGTTCTGCGTTGCTCGGTCGGACGCATTTACATAGGTCGTATGGGAAATTTGGCGCATTATCTGCAACTCGAATTCTCTCGTCACAAACCTCCGGGGTGGTCTTGCAGTTCGGAGGTTGCGGTTATGCCGCCTGACATCTGCGGGCTTTTGGGGTTTACACCGCGAACAGACATCTTGCTGGCAAATGCCGACATGTCACGGCGGTATTGGATTGAATTTGAAGTAAGTAGGGCGGACCCTGTGGCAAATCACGCAAAATTTGCCGCGACACATTTGTTCTATCCGCAATCCAATGCGGACATATTTGTTTCCATGGTCAGTCCCCATGTGGCAACAGGGCGTAGAAATCTGGGAGCAACTGCCATTTCCTTGATGCGCCGCGTGGGTATGGATGCTTTTCAAACGACCTTATTGCCTGAACATTCGCCTCAAGAAGTCAAGCATTTAAACCAAATGTCGCTTGATGAGTTACGTGGAAGACATATTGATATCTCTTCTGAACTCACAAGGGTTTTTGATGTAACAGAACCATTAAGTTCTTTTGAGGGATCCAGAATTCATTTCGTAGGAAATTTGCTGGAAGTGATTCTGAATGTTAGATCCTGGAACACTGGGCTCAAGAATCCTTGTAACAAGCTATTGTGGGGGAAAAGGACAGTTACATATTTTGTCTTTGATAATAGAAGTAAAGGGTTTGCGCCAAGTAAGTATTGCGCTTTCACATTCATTAAGCCTTCAACCGACATAGAGTCATCTCAGTGGAGAATTTCGGATCTCACTGGAATGTCAATAGAACGCTATTCAAGAGTGGAACGAGACAACTGGCGTTTTGACGGACAACGGGCAAAGCATCATTTGATTCACAATCTTGGGATGGCCTTGATCGAGGCGGAAGACGATAGCAAAATTTCGGCCCAATTTCAAAGATGGCTTGGTGACAATTCAGATTCGATTACAGTTCATCCTTCTGGCCCCAAGTTTATTTGTTTCCCATAAGGGTTTAGCCTAAAATAAAGTAGCAGCCATATCTGCTTTCTATTCTTGAAAGCGCAAAACGGATTCAGGAGTGATGCTCGACCCCTCCTTCGTGCGGATGCCGTGGGTTCCATTTGAAATGTGATATATCTCGCTTCCTTTGAAAAGACTTGCAAAACCGCCAGAGTCTATGAAAATGGGAAGGTGTTGATATTCCATTTCCTGGGCATAAAAATGACTTACCATCATCACCGGCGACAGTCTGTTAATGTAGGGCTGAACCATGGCATCCAGCGGAAACCGATTGCCGAATGTAGTGACCGGGATGAAACAAGGGAGGGGGATGTCACCCATAGGGGTATTCAGAATTTTCATCACCGGTTCCATCTGGTAGAGGCGGTCGCCCGATCGAGAAAACGCCTGCCGTCATACACGGGGTTGCGTTCTTCATATCGGTCATAGAGGTTACCGGTTTGCATCCAAAGGTCGGCCAAGGCATATCGCAGTGGTTGCTCCCCTTTTTGGCTCAATAGTCGAAGTGCCTTCAAAAGTTCCCGACCGTCCCCGCATTCCAGACGGGCGCGCATGGTGTGTTTGCAGAGTCTTCCTTTAGCCGCATCCATGCAGTCACAGTGATAATTCCGGTTGCCTTTCAAGGAATTCCCAATCCGAATCATGTGCGGTTCAGTGCCGCCTTCAACCTGGATGCACTCGCCGGAACGGTGCACAATTTTCAAATCCAGTGCCCGACGGAGCCTGTAGGGGTCCACTCCCTGAGGCCAGTCATGAATGGCCTGTTGCGGCGCTGCGGGGATGGGATCATCCCAAAGCTCAAAAGGGATTTCCTGCGCTTTCTCTGTCACCAGGATGGCGGCATTTTTCTTGATTTCTGAAACTATTTTTCCGTTAAGTCCAATGACCTCGGAAAGTGCTGGGTTGGGTGTTTCCGCAAAAGATCCCAGGGTCGAAATGCTTGCCTCGTAAAGGCGCATTGCGCGTTTCGGGCCGATGCCTTTTAGTTTCAGAAGTTCACAAGCTTGCCGGGGCAGTCCATACTTGACCATGGGTATCAACGAATTCACCCGATATTCGTGGGTTGATAATGGCCGCGGTTGGACAGTGGTTGCTTCCTTCTCTTTTTCCCACTGCTGCTTCCACAGAAAAGAAAACACCCGATCAGCGGTTGCCAGTATCCAGTCGGCATTGCGTTTGATCATCGTAATATCCGTGGGGTAGCAGTCAAATAGTTCTGAAAGCATTTCTAATGTTTCACCCGAAGTGTGCTGCATCAAGACAGTCGCAGTTTTTAGAGCCGATAGGAGCCCTCGGGATTTATTTTTTCCACTCATCAAGGACAAGGTTTCCGAGGGGGGACTGTCCAAAAGAGAGCTTGAGACCTGCGCCATCATATCGCCCATGACATCGGTATTTTCGAAATTAAAGGGCAATCGGGGCGTCAGTTCGGGACAGAGGCAAACCGCCAGGATACAGTCGAAAAGAGAGGGTCCCGGAACTTTCCGATAGAATTGAACCAACGTGAGGATCGTCTCAGGGGAAACGTCCATCTGTGTCGCAATACGCCCCAATGGCGTCTGCGTGAGGTAACGATCGCCCTTGCCGCCTTGAGCCAGCAGATCCGTCTCTATGAGTTTGTCCACAAGGTGGGAAAGGTCGCGTGAACCTTCACTTGCATGCCAGAAGGTGCGTTCGGAGAAATTGGTTCGTAAGTGGCCTTTTGAAATGGACAAACGGGTGCATACCTCCGTTAGAACCTCTTTCATCACGCGCCTCGGAGTGTGGAAACCGGAGACAACCGGTTCCGTTCCACCAGTGATATACTTCTCCCCATCCTTGTGCCATCTGGGTAGAAATATGACGGACTCCCCTTGGGTATCCAATCCAAGCCGGCCGGCCCTTCCGGCGAACTGCTGATACCGGCCGATGGGCAGTGGACCAAATCCATCTCCCGTAAAAACGAAACTATCGTAAACCACCACCTTTCGCGCCGGAAAATTGACCCCCATTTCTAGGGAGGAGGTGCTGACCAAAACGTCAATCTCTCTGTTTTTCATCGATGTCTGTCGGGTCGTTCGGGAAACCATTCCCAGACCGGCATGATAATATGCGGCCTTGAATCCAGCTTCGTCAAGATGATCAGACAGCCGTTCACAGCGCCGTCTTGAATTGACAAATACCAGAACCTGCCCCTCTTGGCGGACGGTTTCAAAAACCTCCTTTTCAAGAAGTTCGGGTTTTTCATCGGCCTTTTTAAAAAAAACAACTCGATGCGACAGGGGTACGGGCCGCCAGGAGGTGACAAACGAAGTCCCATTGAGCCACCTGGCCAACCGATCCGAGTTGGGTACCGTCGCTGAAAGGCAAACGAATCGAATGAATGGGTTGATCCGTTGCAATCTTCCGATGAGCGCTTCAACCGTGGGTCCGCGATTCGGATCGCTTAGAAGGTGAAACTCATCAATTACCACCACATCAATTTGGGATAACCAGTCCAAGTGCCTCTTCCACATATGGAGATACGCCCCAAGTTTTTCCGAGGTCATCAGGAGAAGATGCTCGTCAGTTGGATGTTTTTTGGATGTATTACGGGTGGTCTCGCCGGTGTAGAGTCCAATTTCCAGTTCCGGATAACGAATTCCCCATTCCGCGCATTTTTCTTCCACAATGGCCTTCAAGGGGGCCAAGTAAACCCCTTTTCGGCCTCGTACCGCGGCCTTTTGCAAAACCCACTCCCCCATTCGGGTTTTTCCGGCACCCGTAGGGGCACAAATGACCCAACTGGAATCGGATTCAAGGAAGCCGGCGTCCAGCAATTGAATTTGGGATGGAAGAAGATCTGTTCGGTTGATTTTCATTTTGATTTTGTCCATTATGTGTTACGGTACTACACATAAATAGGGAATTCAATAAAATATGAGTGGAAACAACAATCCGTATGGAAGCGCATTGCCCGACTTGGGGATACAGATTCGCAAGTGGCGTTTGGCGAAAAACCTAACCCAATCCGCGCTTGAAGAGAAAGCCGGGTTGAGTCATAACACCATCAGCCGAATTGAATGTGGGAGTGTGTCCCCTCGACTACAGACCATCACCCAAATCTCTGAATCCTTGGGTATCAGTGTTGAGCAACTGCAGTTTCAAGAACCGGCACCGGTGGTTGCTGAAACGAAGGCGGAATATGGTATGGACCCTGCGATAGTGAAATTGATTTCAGCGCTCGAAAATGTTCCCGGAGCCATCCGCGGTGATTTGCTGAAAACCTTTCTAAATCTCATTGAAATAACAACTGGAAAAGGGCATGAGTAAGATACTCTACCAAGATACCATCGGTTGTGAAAAAAGGGAAACCGACCGCCTACTGGCAGACTGCAATGACATGCCGGGAGTTCTCAAAACAGCACTGCTTCAAGGTCTCGGTGATGACGCCTGCCTCACTCCTATTCAAATTGACGCACTTGATGCGGGAATATGCAAACGCGGCAACCATTTCATCGTTTCCTCCCCCACAAACAGCGGGAAAACTCTGGTGGCTCTTTTTCGCGTTTTTTCAGAAATCTTGAACAGGCGGGGGCGATGCGTCTATGTGGCTCCCCTGAAAGCTTTGGCCGAGGAAAAACTGGTCGATCTGAAAGATCTTTGCGAACGCATAAAACAGGCCGGTGGTCCTAAAATTGCAGTCGAGATTACAACAGGCGATTATCAACTTACCGGCGATTTTCTGGGTTCGGCGCCGCCGGTTCACGGACAAATTGTCATTTGCACTCCGGAACGTCTGGAAATCATTCTAAGGTCGAAGGAAAATATTTTTTGGGCAAGGGCCGTCAGTTCATTTGTGCTGGATGAATTTCATCTTTTGGGAGATCCGAAAAGGGGGCCGACGGTTGAAACACTCGTTACACGCATTCTGGTATCCTGCCCATGGTCACGGATTATCGCTTTGTCAGCGACCATGGGAGGGCTCAGCGAAGTGGGTCGTTGGTTCGGATCGTCGGGAACTTCAGTCAGTTTGCTTGAAAATCAGTGGCGATATCCAAAACTGACGCGACAAGTCGTTGAAACAAGGGAGAAGGGCAGCGATCTTGAAAGACTGGCTGATACCATACTACACTCGGATGAGCGCTCATTGCTGGTTTTCGTTCCCAAAAAACAAGATGCTGAAAACGTTTCAAAACAAATTAAAAAGGCCTTTCCCGAAAAGAAAAACGAGGTCTCTTTCCTCCATGCCGGGTTGACACTCAAACAAAGATCCCATTGCCTCAACCAACTCCTTAACGGAAAACTCAGGGTCGTTGTGGCGACCACAGCCTTGAAAATGGGGATTAATGCACCGGTCTCCGATGTTGTCGTCCTGGATCCCTATCTATGGTCTAAAAAAGGTAGGAATTTGCTCAGTTATTCAGACTTGCTTCAAATGACGGGCCGCGCGGGGAGAAGGGATATCCCTGGGGTGGCGACTGTATTTACGGATGAAGAGACTGGAAACACTCTTTCCAAACTCTTCCAAATGGACAGTCCGGAAGCATTGAAACCCCAGTTGGGTAAATACACAAATCCGGTGAGTGCACCCCCTTCTCCCTTCTTGTCAATCCTGCTGACGGAAATTGTGATGCAAAAAGGGACGACCACAGACCACCTGAATGAATATCTCAGTCATACTTTTTTTGGCATTTTAAACCAGCCCATAGACACACTCAGGCACTCGAACGAACTGGTCCGTTTAAAGCTCGTTTACCGAGAACCCGATCATCAGGAAATTCTCAAGCCGACAAAGCTTGGTAAAACGGTCTCTCTGGCCGGGCTGTCACCCGAATCCGGTGCTCTGATGGCCGGATTTCTGAGAGCGCTGATTAAGTTGGATGAAAAGCATGAGGAAAAAAAGGGACGTCGTTTTGGATACCTGCGGCGACTGACCGATCTCGACCTGATTTTCATTTGCTGTGCCTGTTATGAGTGCCGTGATTCTTGGCTTAATGCACCGAACAAAAAGACGGTATCAGACATTCAGGAATACATGGAATCGCTCCCCACCGATGACAAGCCCATTGTGAATTTATGGCGGGGTGAAACTTCCGTTGAGTATCCCACTCACCGTTTATTAACAACCTTTCGAGTCCCCTTTGATAAGGATAAGAAAGGACAGGCCGAAAAGACATTTTACCGGATATTGAATACGAGCGTTTTGTTGTACCGGCACGCCAAAGGGATGCCCCTGGCGAGATTGGTCGCCCAGTTCAAAACATCGATGGGAGAGCTGGAAAACAATCTGAAATTCACAGTGCTGTGGGTTTTAAACTGCCTTTCCCAGATCTGCGATGGAAAACGTTGCTACAAGTTTGATTTTCTTAGGATGAGGGCTTTTAAAATCATAGAATGCATCGCTGTTGGGTCTCAATTGGGAGAGCTTTTGACGATCGCCGGGGTAGGTAGACGGACCGTAGAAAAATTAATTGAAAACGGTTGCAACCAACCTGTTGATATAGAAAAATTTTCTATTTCCGATCTTGAAAACATGGGCATTAGGCCCGCACAAGGAAAGGCAATAGGGATTTGGGTTGGCAGGCACTTTCGTTAAGGTGCGGTATGGGAGTTGACTTTGGGGTTAATGGGGCAGACCACGGAATTGAGGGGCGCCTGAGCGCCCGTTGAACATTCCCACGCGGAGCATGAGAACGAGGGGAAAGCCGCATTTGAGAAGCAAAAAGCACAGGATGGACTACTACGAAAGGAATTTTCGCCAGTATCATCAGGAGACCTCCTCCATTGATCCCGCGTCATTTTTGTCCCCTCTGGCGAAGGTGTTGGGGCCGGGCAGCACAATCCTGGATGTGGGCTGCGGGTCGGGGCGGGACATGAAATGGCTGAAAGATCGCGGGTTCAGGCCCATGGGATTTGAGCGTTCAAAGGGCCTTGCCGAGCTGGCGAGAGTCCATTCCGGCTGCCCGGTTGTTGAGGGGGATTTCCAAGTCTATGATTTTTCGGATATGGCGGTAGACGCAGTCATTTTGGTGGGGGCGCTGGTCCATGTGCCCCACGAAAATTTCCAGGCTGTTTTTTCCCGAATACTCACGGCGCTCAAACGGGAAGGCCATGTGCTGCTCACTGTGAAAGAAGGCATTCAGGATGCTGAAATCTCCAAAGACCGCATTTTCTATCGATGGTTGGACGAATATCTCCGGAAAATATTCCGTCGGCTGAACTTGAAAGGGGTCGATTTTTCCCGCCAGGTGTCGAAGATTCGGAAAGCGGATGTGTGGCTGGGGTATGTGCTGCAGCTGCGGAATTGAGGGGCGCGGGAGCGCCCGATGGTGCGCTCCCACGCGGAGCGTGGGAACGAGGGGAAAAACGTCACTCTTACACTAAGGCGTTTTTTGAATCGATGAGGAGGGATGGTTATAAAGCTAAAAGAACAAACAAAAAAAGGATTGGATGAGCTGACGCCCAAAGCCCTGGCTCAGGTGTACGACCTCATAACAGAGCTGAGGCGGACGGGGGGCGGGCCCGGAACAAGAAGAGCTGCCGGCAACGATTATCTGAAGGTGCGGGAAGCATCACCATTTCGAGCAAATGGATGATAGGGTTGATCCGGGTTCTGAACCGCCGGAATATGAAGATGAGGGTTATTTGCCGACGAAAGGAGAGCACATGGGATTTCTTGATGAAGAAATGGAAGAAGACGACTTTTTGGACGATGAATATGATAAATATGACGTCATGATGGTTAAGGCCACGAAACGGCAGGAGGAAATCGTGGCCTGGCTGGCGGACTCCCCGCTTGCGCAAGCCATCAAGGGTGGGAGCCGGTCGGATTTTCTGATTCGAGAGGGCGCCCCGGTGCGGTTGTTAGACGGCACTGTGGTGGAACTGCTTTCGTGGCTTGAACTTGAAGGAATCGAGGACCGGCTCATGGTCTCCGGGTATGTGGTAACCACGGCTTTAGACCGAAACGGAACCGGAGACGTAATGATTTTCAGGAAAACGCCGGTGGTGGAAGCGCCGTTTGCGCTTGATGAACCATACGAGTTCTCAGTGGATGAGGGAGAGGAGGGGCCGAATGCTCCCCTTCCCGATGATGATATTCCTTTTTAGAGAACCGAAATTCATGACTGCGTTTCCGATCATTTATAAGTTCATGTTTGGAATTGAAGGTGCGGGGATGCGGAAGAAAGAAAGGTATGGTCACTCATGGGTGGAAAGGGTTGACGCCTCGATGGATGCATTCATAGGCAGAGCCTGTGGCGCAAGGGAGAATGTAACGATAGGAATGTCCCTACCTCAGTCCTATCCCCTTTTGCTGCTCACCTGTTTTACCAGAATCAGAGTGCTGAGCCCTAAATCCGGAATTCCGGCATTCTCCATGGTTTCTAACAGATTAATGTGAAAACCGGTTGCGGATGGTCGCATATAGGCCGGGTTCATGCAGGTTCCCGCTTTTTTTCCGCAATCGGCCGGCAGGCAAAAAGGACAGGGGAAAGGGTAATGACAGGCGAAAGCAAAATGCTCGGCCGCCTCTAGGAATTTTTCAATTTCCAACAACTGCCTGATGAGCATTTTTGCATCACGTTTTGTTGATGG
>JGI10211J34971_10003505_pt1 | contig 12566 bp, 16 predicted proteins | sample Etolagsediment_FD_34971 | JGI IMG/M metagenome (IMG submission 34971) | reverse complement strand
TTAAGAGCTAATTCAACTTCTGAACCTGATGCCATTAAAGTTATAGTTGCATTCTCATCAGATGCTAGAAGGTATCCGCCTTTACTTACTTCACCACTTACCGGGACTGGCAACACGGCAAGATTTTGACGAGAACATACAAATGCTGATGGTGAAGATTTCATCTCTAATGCTGTTTTCCAAGCTTCAACATTCTCAGCTCCATCCGCCGGACGCCAAACATAAAAATTTGGAAGCGCACGAAATTGTGAAAGGTGCTCAATTGGTTGATGTGTTGGACCATCTTCACCAACACCTATAGAATCATGTGTCCAAATAAAGAACTGCTGGATTCCCGTGAGTGCAGCAATACGTGCGGCCGGTTTGAGGTAATCTGAGAACACAAAAAACGTAGCTGAGAAAGGCATCAAAGGACCATAAAGAGCCATTGCATTGACAATCGAAGCCATTGCATGTTCACGTATACCAAAGTAGATATTTCTTCCCTTTGGAAATATACCCATATCATTGAGGTTCGTTTTATTTGATGGACTTAAATCTGCGCTTCCACCAAGGAAAGACGGAATCCCTCTTGCAATAGCATTCATGATTTTTCCATTCGTTGAGCGAGTGGCATCTGCTTTTTCAAACGTCGGATACTGTATTCTTGCAAAATCAGGATTTTGTAAAGCTTCTAGAGCTTCATTTTGCTCCATAAGAGGAAGAGTTTTTTGGCGGTGAATCCATTCACGCTCAAGTAAATCACCCTCTTCTATCGCGCATCTGAATCTCACTAAAACATCTTCATCCACATGAAACTTTTTCGCAGGATCAAATCCGGCATCAGTTTTTGCTTGCGCAATCACATCTTCACCAAGCGGTGCACCATGTGCATGATGAGAACCTTCTAATTTACCAGCACCTTTTGCGATGATGGTGTTTGCAATGATGATAGTTGGTTTTGTATTTGCTTTTGCAGTGGTTAAAGCTGCATCAATCGCATCAAAATCATGTCCGTCACACTCTAAAACATCCCAAGCTTGCGACTCAAATCTAGCGCGGATATTTTCAGAGATGCTTAAATCAGTAGAACCTTCGATTGTAATACGGTTAGAATCGTAAATAAGAATCAGATTATCAAGCTTGTTGTGTCCGGCAATAGAACATGCTTCATAAGAGATCCCCTCTTCTAAATCTCCATCACCACATAAACAGTAAACATTGTGATCGATCAAATCGGCCGTGTCAGAATTTACCTGCGCACCAACAAATTTTGAAGCCATAGAAAAACCAACAGCATTTGCAATACCCTGACCAAGAGGTCCAGTGGTAATTTCAATCCCTTTTGTGTGTCCATACTCAGGGTGTCCTGGAGTTAAGGAATCTAGTTGACGAAAGTTTTTTAAATCTTCTACTTCTAAACCATAGCCCCAAAGATAGTAAAGAGAGTAAATAAGTCCAGTTGCATGTCCACCTGAAAATACTAATCTATCACGATTTAAAAAATCTGGATTTTTTGGATTATGGTTTAAGTGCTCACTTAAAACCACTGCAATATCTGCAAGTCCCATAGGAGCACCCGGATGTCCTGAGTTTGCCGCTTGAACCATATCTGCTGCTAAAAATCTTATCGAATCTGCCATTTTTTGACGCATTACATTTGCCATTTTAATTCCTGTGTCTGTTTATGTATTTTGTAAGTAGTTCTGAAAGGTTATTTTGTAACTTTTCATCAAAGTTATTCAACTCTTTTTCGAGTTCATCCGCTAAGGTGTTTGCCTCTTTCGTCGTCTCTTCTAAGCCTATCAAAGTGACAAAGCTGTTTTTATCTTCGTCATTTCCTGTAAGTTTTCCGGCTTCCTCAGAAGTTTGTGTCACATCAAGTATGTCATCTTGAATCTGAAACAAAAGCCCAAGTTTGATTCCAAAATCGTACAACTTTTTACCCAAATCTTCTTCACCGACTATGATTGCACCCATTTTTAAAGAAGCCGCTATGAGTTTTGCAGTTTTATTTGTATGCAAGATTTTTACATCTTCAATGCTTAATGGCTGATTTTCAAAATGACAATCTATTGCCTGACCTAAAACCATTCCATTTAAACCACCGTTTACAGCTAACTCTCGTATAAGTTTTACTCTTACATTATCTGAAAATGGTGCATTGCTCAAAACTTCAAATGCATACGTGTTTAAAGCATCTCCAACAAGAATAGCCGTAACCTCATCAAAGACTACATGTAAAGTTGGATGACCACGACGAAGTGGTGAATCGTCCATTGCAGGTAAATCATCATGAATCAACGAGTATGTATGCAACAACTCTATAGCATATGCTGCATGCATCGCACCGTCTTCTAAAAGTGAGTTATACGAAGTTACTACACCAAGCAAAAGTGCAGGACGGAAACGTTTTCCACCTGCTTGAAGCATCATCTGCAAGGCCTCTTCGTAGTGAGGGTGAATACTTTTAGATACTGGTAAATTATCTATTAAAAATTGTTCGAATTTTTTCATGTGAAATTATATATATTCTCTTGTTAAACCATCATTAATATAGATCTTAATAAAATATTTTAGAAGTAATTTACTATGAAAAAAGGAGTAAAGCATAGTAAAAGACTATGCTTTATCAAAATTTGGGTGAAGTAAATATCTATATTTTAAAAAGTGATTGTTGCCCTGCATTTTTAGGTGCACTTGGATTTCTTATCTCAATAAGCTCTACATCTTTACATGAGTAAAGTTCATAAGTCAATTCAAGGTTGGAATTAGGTTGAATAACAATATCGTATACATCTTTACGTGTATCAGTTCTACAATAAACAATATTTTCAGATGTATTTCTGTATACATAACCATGGTATCCACCTCTATAAAATGAAACCTTGTCAAGTATAGTTTGCGTTTTAAACTCAACATTTGGCGTTGGCACACTTACATTGACAATCGGTGCAGCTTGCGCTTGCTGAGGAAGGTTATTTACAATAGTTGTTTCTTTTGTATTACTAATAAGAATCTGCTCATACATTTTATATAAAAATAGACAAAAGACTACAATTGCAGGAATCAAAATAAGCTTAAATGCAACATTCACTTTAATATTAAGATTATTCATCTTTTTTTCTTCAATCAATATACGGTTATGATATTCAAGTAATTCATTATTTTTTTTAAGTAAAGTACTTACCATTGTCTCAGTGTGTTTTGTCAATTCTTTTTTATTGTCGTATTCTTCTTCAACTATTTCTATTTCATTTATTTCAATTTTACTGTCTTTCATATCTTTCATCCTCGTTTATTCAGTATATAAAATTTTTTTAAACCTAGTCTTGCTTTAGTATCTAAATCATAAGAGATATAATCTAAATATATAAGTATCTCTTTTTCATCAATTCCTGTTCGTATAGCTGCTTTTTTTAAAATATATTGTGGAACTTTTACTTTTTTACTTAAAAATTTTCTTTGTATAGAAGTAAATAGTTTTTCCTTTTTATGATAACAAAGTAAGGCAAATACAAATGGTAATTTATATTTTTTATTCCATTCTTTTGCTAAGTCTATGTATGGACTAGAAGATAAAGAATATTTTAAAGCTTTATCCCCAATAAGTACTTTTCCTTGTATATTTAAAACTTTTGCTAAAATGTTCGAACTTGCCGACTCTTGATCTTTTTCATTAAACTCACTTGGAACTACAATAACACTTAAAACTTCTTTTTTGGCAATAATTCCAAGTCCAACATTCTTATACTTTTGTGCACTAATACTTGAAATAAAGGCTGCATCAACACGCCCTTTTACAAACTTTTCATTAATCTGTGATGGAACTCCACTCTTGTAGTGCATGCTCATACTTTGCTGTGAGCTTTTTGTAAAACGTTTCATAAATACATGAAATGGTAAAAGATTCAAATACTCAATTTTGCCAAAAACCACACATGCTCCCCAAAGTTTAATAAGCAAATTATACACTACTTAACTTATCTTTGATATAATCGCCTAAATAATATAAGGAGCTTAGCCTATGGTACGAGTAGAATTTCTAGGACCTATACAAAAAGATGCTTTAGAATTAGATATAAGTAATCTTAGCGAATTAGCTACTATTTTACAAGAAACTCCACAAATGAAAGAATGGCTAGAAAACTCTGCTGTAGCTGTAAATGACACACTTGTTTCCTCGCTTGATTATCCTTTAAAAGATGGGGATAAGGTTTCAATGTTGCCTCCTGTTTGTGGTGGGTGAAGTATGCTTAAAATTTATGATGGCGGCTTAGCAGTAGCAGATATTTTAAAAGAATGGTATGAAGAGGAATCTCTGAGCAACTATGGCGCTTTTATCCCTTTTATAGGCACCATTCGAGATGAAGACGGTATTGATGGTCTGAGTTTTGATATTTATGAACCTATCCTCGAAAAATGGTTTAAAGAGTGGCAAGAAAAAGCAAAAGCAAAAAATGCAATCATTAAAATGGCACATTCACGCGGAGATGTCTTACTTCACCAATCATCTTATATCGCTGCTGTATTTTCACCAAAAAGAAGAGTGGCATTAGAATTTATAGATGAGTTCGTAGAAGACTTCAAAGCCTCTGCCCCCATCTGGAAATATGATTTAAAAAACGGAAAAAGAATCTACGCACTTGATCGCTCCACGGCCATAAAAGGTAGTGGATTGCTAGCTAAGGAACAGTGATGAACTTATTATCTTATGAAACAAGTCAAAATATGTTGGATTTACTCGAAGTCAATGCTTCTAAAAATGAGAATGTTCCATTAAGCTCTTCTCTTGGAAGAATCTTAGCTAAAGATATCGTAGCAAAATTTAACGATCCTAGATTTCCAACCGCTTCAATGGATGGATATGCTGTAATACACGCTGACTTAGATGCTGAGAGTATTAGTATTTTAGGAGACAATCCTGCTGGAAATAATGAAACACGAATAGTTACCTCAGGCACTTGTATCAAAACATTTACCGGTTCCAAAATGCCACAGGGTGCAGATACTCTCATACAAATAGAAAATGTGGATGCAGTGGATGGCAAAATCAAAGTGGAAGAGAAAGTTCCATTAGGTAATGCAGTGCGACCTATTGGTGAAGGCTATAAGGCTGGAGATATTCTCATCAAAAAAGGCACTAAAATTGGTTTTGCTGAGATTGGCGTAATGGCTGGATTAAATATCGTAATGGTAAACGTTGCTGTACGCCCTAGAGTAGCTGTTATAGCAACAGGAAGCGAGATTCTTGATCTTGGCATACAAAGCGATAATCCAGCTCAAATTAGAAGCTCAAACAACTATACACTCGCTGCACTTTTTGAGTCAGCCGGTGCTGAAGTTATCCAATTGGGGACAGTTGGAGATGACAAAGATTCTATCATGAAAACTTTTGAAAATGCACTTTGCTCTGCTGATATTTTAGTAAGTACTGGGGGAGTAAGTGTGGGTGATTATGACTTTGTAAAAGATATAGTTCCTCGCCTTGGTGCTGAAATCGCTTTTAAAGGTGTTGCTATTAAACCAGGTCGCCACATTATGGTAGCCCAACGTGAGAACAAATTTATACTAGCACTTCCAGGTTTTGCTTACTCTTCAACTGTTACAGCTATGCTTTACGCACTTCCTCTTATTGCTAAGATGCAAGGAAGACAAAAGGCATTTAAAACTGTGGCAGCTAAACTTAGTGAAAACTTTACAAAAAGAAGTCGTTTTACCGAGTTTACCGCTTGTAATATTGCTGTTGATGATGGCCAATATTATGTGAATTTTACTGATAAAAAAGTTGGAAGCTCAGCTATATTAACAAATATGCTCAATAATAGCGCATTAATGATAAGTGGTGAAGAAGATAAAAATCTTGAAGTTGGAACATTCGTTAACGTCATTTTATTGGAAAACTTTTAGTGAAAGCACTATCTATTCATCCAGACACTCAAAGTCTTGAAGAAATAGATATAAAAATGCAAGCTGATACAGTGTATTCTTTTTTTAGCTCTATTTTAATTGATGAGCATACAACACTTAAAGATCATACCATCTATACAGATGCCAATGCCCTTAGTGAATCCAAAAAAGCTTTTTTTATAGGGGAGCAACTTCTTCTTGGCAATACTTTAATCACAGGTTCTTCACCCACCGGAGATACGGATACAAGCATCCCTGTAAAGACTTTAGAATCTTTAATCTCTTATGATCTAAGTGACTTTTATGTACATGCGTTTGAATTGATTAAAACCACAGATATCAATCTTTATCGTCTATTTACCGTACTTAAAGGTGAAGAAGAAATTGCCTTAAATATTGAGTGGGTACTTTATACATTTAATATAGCTGATGAAAGGACAAAAGAATATTTTTTAAATGAGCTAAAAAAATCTCTAAATTCGACAGAAGAAGTTGAAAAATTTATGCAAAAAATGGCAGGCTTAGCTTTAAATGCTGCCTAATCCATATTTACAAAAAACTGAAAATTAGCATTACGCTCAAAGAGTAGTGTTGCATGGAATTTAAAATCTGAAACATATTCCATAACATCTTCTTGATTTTTAACAGGCTTTGCGTTGACCTGAAGTAATTGATCCCCAAGTTTTAATCCATAATCTTTTTTAGTTGTATCTAGCTTGATGATATACAAGTTTTTATCAAATGTAATTCCATATTTTTCCAAATATGTTTCAACTTTATATCCGCCACTTAGTCTCTCTTGCGAACGCACCTTGATAGTAAGAACTTTTCCATCTCTTTTAATTTTCACATTATGCGTTGAACCAACTTTAGCAAATAAAATACGTCTCATTAAAGTCGAACTATATTTTACTTTTTGTCCATCCATTGCCAAGATGTAATCACCTTTTTTAAATGGATTCTTTTTCATAAATGGATCAAAAGAGATAACTTCAATCCCTCTTTTAGTATCTTTGACTCTTATACCAATGTCAGAATACCTTATATCTTTAGTGTTAATAAATCTATTGAGATATATTTTCTCAATCACACCGCGAGGAGTTACAATGCCTTCTAGGGAACAGCAACTGTTTGTAAGAATAGCTGGAGCTTTTATTTTGTACCTAAAGGATGCAAACTTGTTTAGCCCAATTTGCCTTTTAGATATTTTCCCTTCCAATGCTGAGTATGTATTCACTGCTGCAATGCCAGAAGGTTCACGCATATTAATCTTAAAGGGATATTTAAAATTCTTGGTATCTTTTACTATATAAAGCGCTAAAAAAGGATCATGTTTGAGGATTTTACCCTTAGGTTTTGTGGTTGAAAAAACTAATCTTGTATTTTTTGTAATTGGAAGAGAAATAGTTTTATCTTGGATAGAATTGGAATCTTTAACTTTGGCGATACAAGAGTTAAAACCACCTTCACAAGCATGAAGGCTTAAAAAGAAGAGACTAAGAGCTACAATAACTCTTAACATTTATTTTGCCCCAAACGGGTTCATACCACCTAGCATATTCATTGCTGAACTTTTTTGATTATCTAAAACCATTTTATTTGCATCATTAATAGCGCCAATGAGTAAAATCTCCAAAGAAGCTTTATCTAATAAAAGAGAATCATCAATATCTAAATCAATTACTTCACCTTTACCATTAAGACTTAGCTCAATCACTCCCCCTCCAGTTTTAACACTAAAGGTTTTTGATTCTAATTCTGCTTGAAGTTTTGTAGCATTTTCTTGCATACCTTCAAGCATTTTACTCATGTTGTTTATATCAAACATAGTTTAAATACTGTCTGCTATTGTTTCAATATCATTGTTATCATCTAATATAACAACTTTTGGCTGGTATGATTCAAGCTCTTTTTCATCGTATGTCGCATAAGCAACAATAATCACTTTATCGCCCTTATGCACTTTACGCGCAGCTGCACCGTTTAAACAGATATCACGTTTGCCACGTTCACCTAAAATGATGTACGTGCTGAAACGTTCACCATTATTAATATTTAGAATCTCAACTTTTTGTCCAACCCTCATCTTCGCAGCTTCTAAAAGCTCCTCATCTATAGTTATTGAACCAACATAGTTTAAGTTGGCATCCGTTACTGTAGCACGATGTATTTTGCTGTACAACATATCAATTAACATAAATCTTCCTACCTATATTTTCTTATTTACCAAATTGCTTACGCGCTTCAGTCGGACTTATCGGTGCATCCCAAAACTCATCATCAATTACATATTCGCTAACCACATTACCGCCGATAATGTGCTCTGCTATAATTCTGTCAATTTTTTCTTCTGTAAGACCAACATACATTGTATGACCTGGCTCTATCAACATGATTGGACCCTGTGCACATCTGTTCATACATGAAGTACGCACTATCGGTGCAGTCATCATAACGCCTTCCATCATTAATTTTTTAGCGGCGTACTGAAAGAGTCCTTCACTATCTGGTGTTACACATGATGGTTTTGGCATACCTGGTGGAGCTGATTGCTCACATTTGAAGATGTAAAACGCCGGTTGAGGGATTCCCATAATTATTTTCCTTATGCCTTGGGTTCGTAATTTAAAGAAGCCATTCTTTTCAAAGAAAATAATGTGCCCGCAAAATTACAATAAATGAACCCTAGGTATGTTTTTTATTTAATTTTCGCAATTATAGCAAAAAAAAGAATTTAAAAAGAATTTTTCATACCTAACTTAAATTTTTAAGAGTTCCCTTACCACTTCTCTGTCATCAAAAGGAAACTTTTCATCGTAAATAATCTGATATGTTTCATCGCCTTTACCTAAAATAACGACAACTTCTTCACCTTCTTGGTCATCTAAAGCCATCTGGATTGCTTTTTTTCTATTAAGCTCAACTACAACATTCGTTCTGTCATCAATGCCATCAAGAATATCTGCAACAATGGCATCTGGATCTTCGTGTCTTGGGTTATCGCTGGTGATGTAGGTTTTTTTCGCAAGTGATGCGGCAACACGCCCCATAATAGAGCGTTTACTTTTATCCCTGTCTCCTCCCGCACCAAACACCACCAAAAGTTCTTTTTCTTTTAATGCATTTAAAACTTGTTGCATTCCATCTGGAGTGTGTGCAAAATCAACTATAACATTTGGCACTTCACATACTTGTTCCATTCTACCACTTACACCTGCAAAATTATCTACTACATCCGCTATCTCTTCGAGTTTTTTACCGGTTAAAAGATGCGTTGCAGCAATAGCTGCCATAAGATTATAAAGATTAAAAAAACCGTGTAACGATGCTGTAAAGGGGACTATTTCTTGAAAATGTTGAATAATCCCACTGGAGGCATCATTTAATGAATATGCCATTAGTCTATATGTAGATGGATTTTCAATAGAGTAAGAAAATGCATTTTTTATGTTAAAGGCTGCTTTTTCTTCATCCCGATTAATTAACTTCTTCCCTTCATCTTGGAAAAAACTATTCTTCACCGAAATATATTCACCAAGAGTTTTATGATAATCTAAATGATCTTGCGTAATATTTGTAAGAATCTTAAGTTCAAAATTTAAGCCTTCTATCCTTTTTTGCACAATCGCATGAGAACTCACTTCCATTATAAAAAATTCACACCCGGCTGACACCGCTTGATAAATATGCTTATAGGTGTTTAAAACTGATGGTGTTGTCAAAGTTTTACCTTCAATAACTTCATCATTCATAAATAAACCTCGAGTCCCCTGCATAGCAACTTTATAACCTAAGTCCAGTAAAAAAGAGTACAGTGCACTTGCAGTTGTTGTCTTACCGTTTGTGCCTGTAATCCCAATGATTTTAATTTCATCTGCACGGAATAAGCTAACAATATCCTGCGCTTTTATAATTGAGTGGGCATTGTTGTCTTTTGCATTTTGGAGATATTTTTCATTTTGTGTCGTTAGCACGAAAGCTGTATCACTTGCACACTCTTGTGAGTTTTCACTCACATATTTAAATTTTTGATTTGGTAATTGAATTTTCAATGTTACTTGGCCTTTGCAAGTTTTTTAAGTAATTTTCGAAGTAACAGATCTGATGGGTACACACTCAAAGCATTTTCTAAATAAGACAATGCCATATCCTTGTAGCCATGATCAATTAAATTATCTAAAAAGTCGATAAAATCTTCTTTTTCAGTAATAATAACTTTTGTAGAAAACATAATATTTTCAAATGTATCTTTAAAACTTTCACCATTTTTTATGATGCTTTTAAAGTCTTTATAAAGAATTCCATCTTCGAGTTCAATCCTCTCACGCAATGGTTCAGCAAATATTTCACCGAGTCTTTCTAGAGTACCATCCATATTTTGTAAAATATCACCCATAATACTATCAGCAGCCTCTTCGTCTTCTTCTTTTAAAATTTCATAGTAGTCAAACAAAGCCTCAGCTCCACCTTCACCACTCATTGCCATTTCAGAAAGAATTACTCCATTATAAGCTTCTTTAGAGTTTGGAAAATTTTCTAAAACATATGCAAACTTTTCTAAAGCATTTTTATAATCTGCTTGAGTGAAGCTATCTTTTGCCTGTGTTAATGTTTTGAATTTACTTATATTGGCCATTTTTTACTCTTTTGTTATAGTTTATCTATATCGTTTTCCATACCTATAGGAACATTTACTACACATAGTTCTGGATGTATATCCATTCTAAGTTGTCTCTCTACTCCGTATTTAAGGGTATTTCCACTACTTCCGCATCCAACGCATGCACCTTTTAATTGTACATATACACTCGAATTTTTCACAGTTATAAAATCAATGTCTCCACCATCAAGTGCTAAAGAAGGACGAACCTTATCTATAACATTCTTAACAGGAGCCATTAATTCTTCATCACTAAATGGAATCATTATTCTATCCTTTATTTTTGTAAGTTTAAAATATGACAATATCGCTTAACAAGTCATAAAAAAATAAACTAACTTTTGATTTTTAATCTAAGAGTGACATTACTTCATTTACGTAAGAAGGCTTTCTCATCCCTACTAAAATAAAATCTATACTGTCTCTTTGCATTAAAAATCTTAGCGCACATTCTTGTAAACTAAGAACGCATTCTTCGAAATTTTCTCTTAGTGTAACTCTTGTCATTTTTGAACATTCATACGCTACCATTTTTCTATATTCAGTTAAGAACATATCAATAAAGTTATACATTATATCTCTATTTTCTTCCTCTAGAGGCTCTAAAGCTTTTTTAATATGAGGAATGATCTCACTGTAAAGAAAAGTATCATAATCACCAAGCCATCCAAATTTATGCTTGTTGTCATCGAGTTGTTCTAGTAAATTAAACAAAGGACGCAGTACTTCGTTATCGCTTACTTCCATAAGTTCATTAAAATGATTATAATATTCAAAACTTTCATCATAATCAGCTAGTCTGTACATTAGGCCTTCAAATTGAGCATTTAATGGTCTATTTACTAATACTCTTAAACCATTCTCATGAGACCATGAAGCACATTTTAGTCCATCAAGTTCTAATATATTAATCGGGAGTTCTATCGTAGTAAAGCTATGTGTTTCATTCCCGATTTCATTTGCCGCATCTTGTGCTAATGTTAGTAAGTCTTCATAGGGAAGAAACTCTTCACTACTTCTTGGCTTGGAGAAACTATTTGAACTGATACCATAAGATTTTATACGTCTATTTTTCACTTCTAATTCTAATGCCATAAACGCATCAAAGAGTCTTTTATACATCTCATCGAGTCTATCATCTTTATCTATACCTTTATTAATGGCATCAAGAAGATAATACTCTGGATTATGGATAAGATAGCAATCCAAAGTTTGCATCTCTAATCTAGCTAAAGTATGTGTTAGTTGATCTTGGATAAATGTTTGTGCGATAGAATGGAAGCAGCTTGGTGAATACTCTACAACTTCATCAAAGGGTGTCTCAAGATGTCTTTGCATATTTTCATTTTGGATATAACCAAATTTTGAAACTATTTCAATATCTTCGATTAGATCATCATCAAATTCTCTAAAGGCTAAGGCAATAGCGCGTTCAGCTCCACCATTCATATAGTTTGAAGATGTATCTATCATTGTTATGCCAGAGCTAATCGCTTCTTTTAAGGCTGCTATGTGTTGTGGATTTTGATCACTGATTCTGTATGTTCCAAATGCGAAATTACTCATATTGTCTCACTTGTATTAAAGTATTTTAGAATTGGGAAGTTATAAAGGGGTATTGGGCTAGGCCCAATGGTTTATTGAATAGTTTAATATTAAACTAACTCAATAAACGCCATAGTCGTAGCATCACCACGACGAATTCTAGTTCTAGTAATTCTAGTATATCCACCAGCACGATCAACATACTTAGGAGCTATCTCATTTACTAAAGTTTTTGTTGCTTCTTTACTTTGAAGCGCAGCAAACACTGTTCTGTGAGCGTTAGAATCATTTTTTGTAGCAACTGTAATAAGTTTTTCTACATATGAACGTAATTCTTTTGCTTTCATAACAGTAGTTTCAATTTTACCATGTTCAATTAACGAAATACTAAGGTTCTTAAGTAAAGCAGCACGGTGTGCACTTGTACGACCTAGTTTACGGTATCCATGACGATGTCTCATCTAATATCCTC
>JGI10211J34971_10003504_pt1 | contig 12566 bp, 2 predicted proteins | sample Etolagsediment_FD_34971 | JGI IMG/M metagenome (IMG submission 34971) | reverse complement strand
ATATTGCTGTTTGAATCTCATTTCTTTCTTTGTAAACCCGACCTAAAACGAAATAATTAGTAACCATGATTTTATCATCATCGATATTTGAAGGTTTGATCTCAATCGATTTTAATGCGAAGAATTCAGCAGAATCCAGGTTGTAAAAAGAATAAGCGGTCGCAATGTTGGAATAATTCAAATACTGAAAACGAATAATATCGGAAATATCTTCCAATGCTTCGTATTTTTTAATACCCTGCTTTAATTTGACCACAGCTTTTTCTGGATCACCCATATCCAGGTATACATTGGCAAAGCTGTTAAGAACATTTGATTGAGCAAGAACTATTTTTTTATTGTTAGATTTATCTTTCAACAGAATTTCATAGGCTTTACCAAGATGTATTAATGCTTTGTCAAATAATTGGTTAATGGAGTAAGCCTCTGAGAGATAAATATTTGCCATGGCCTGTGCATACAAATCGTGATATCGGTCGGCTTTTTCTTCCAAATTCTCAGAAGCCTCAATCATATTTTCAAGTTGATTTTTCTGATAAAAATAGCGGCACTTACGTTCTAACAGTGTTAGTTCTGACATGGTATCTTTTGCTAATACTGCCTGGACAATCAATTCATCCAATTCTGCATAGGATGAATCAATGTTAGTGCTAAAAAGTCTGGCGTTTTTATTGACTCTTTCTTTCAGATCACTAGTATTTACTTGTGAAAAGCAAACTGTACTAAAAAGAAAAAATAAAATTAAGGCTATATATTTAACTATCAATTTCATTGCGCAATTTACAAAAATCCTAATCTCCAAAAATCCGAAAAAGGCTTTTCAAAACGGAACAAAGATAACAGATAATTTAACAACAATTCAGTTATAACTTTTGTGTCGAACGAGTATTAACTTTCATTACTCACCAACAAATCATCATCAATTTGCCAAAACCTTTGAAATTAATCCATCCCCTACGGGACTTTGCAGCTCTGGGATCAATTTTCCTTCTATCGATATTTACTACCTAAAGGTGCTCTCCAGCGGGGGTAAAATTTGGGTAGTAGAACACCTCCGAATAAATACCAAGTCTCGTGGGAGGCACCAGCAATTTTATCGGACAAAAATGATATTAAAAAAAAGAAACCCTGTCCGCCAGTTGGCGGAGAGGGTTTCAACCTAATGTCTATGAAAAAAGCTACTTCACAACTAGCTTTATTATTTTGTTGAACTGAGCACCATTGATTTTGACGAAATAAATTCCGCTCGCGTAGCTGCTTACGTTCAGGTTAATTTTATCGGTGAAGGTTTTCCCCATGATCTTCTGCCCGGTGGCATCCATTATGGTCAACAAAACCATACCCGATTCGCTGTTGTTGAGTTTGATGAATAATTCATCATTGGCAGGGTTGGGGTAAATTTCAATACTTCCTGAATTTAGAGTTCCCGTTGCGCTGCTTTTCATTTCGATGTTTATTATGGCTGCCAGACTACCCGATTGAAATGTTCCTGTACTGTTTTCCATTGAGTTGTCATAATCTACATCCAAATTAAAGCTTTCGCCTGTGGATGTTCTGAAGAGTTTGAAGGCGATCGCTTCTCCATCCTCAAAGCCATCCTGATCCACAGTTGTGGCATCATCCCCAAAAAGGGTAATGGCAAGGTTTTGCCTTTGGCCGTTTAGTTCCAGATATCCAAATAACTGATCGTTGAGTCCGAAAGCACCAATTATATCGCCTTCCATAAATCCAATTAAAGCTGATTGCAAAACGGCAGTAACCTGAGTAGAAGGGGTCATTTTCAGTTTACCCCAAATACTATCCTGGGTTTGTTTGGAGGAAGTTTCGATGTAAGATTTATAATCACAATCAGGAAAAGTTATGGTTATGGCATCTTCAAGCCTTATTTTGTAGGCCTTTCCAGGCAAGAGATACTCAAGTGTAAAAACACCCATTTCGGGCCACCACACCTTTGTTCCAATAATATCCTGGACAAGTGTAATCTTATCCATCACAGGAGCAAATAATTCGTCTGCATTCACCGGGCATTCGCTCAGCACAGGCAGGTAGTGCCAGCCTGCAGAAAAATCTATTTCCTTTGAAGCAAAGCTTAAACCTGTCATCTGCAGCGATATGTCGTCAGAAACTTTTATGGCATACCCGCTGCTATTGTCCCAGTCACCAATCGAATTCACACCGGAATATGGCCAATAAAGTGAGGTCAGGTTTTTAATGATGATCAGCTTATCAACATAGGCCTCAAAAATATTTTCAACATCAGTATCCAAAGGAACATTGTAAATTGACATGCTGTTCCAACCGGTAAAAAGGTTGATATTTTGAAGATACAAGGCTTCAAGCGATGTTATTTCCGAAAGGCAGAAATTCCCAAAATGACCCTGACAGGGTAAAGTGCTGTTGTAAGCTGCAAGTGCTGAATAGGTTTCCATGGAGTTGCACCGGTAAATTTTCCAGTTAAAAACTTCTCCGGCAGTAAAGCCATCTTTATCACTGGTCAGTGGATCATCTCCATAAGCGTTAACAACCAAATTTGTTGTCCCGTTCCATTGAACAGCTCCCCCGCAGGCTTCATCGCCATTGTCAGCAGTATAAAATACGCCGATCCAGTCGCCGGGATTAACTGGTTCTCCGAAGATTCCCGGATTCGAGGTCAAAGGAATGCTGATATTGTGGGATGAGCCGGTAACAACATATGACCAGCTTTGGGGCATGTCGCAGGGATTTTCAAGATAATTCATTTCCAAAAGGGCAGAAAATCCGAAGGGCTTAAAATTACCGTCATGATCCGGAAAAAGAGGATCATAAATGACTTCAAGATCATGGGTTGATGATGTGGCAGAAGAGAAAAGTTTCCAGCTCATGGTTTCACCAATGGAGAGTCCTTCTTTAATGTCAGGCGTTGCCGGATTGTCACCAAAAGCAATCAACTGATTGAATTGACCCTGATTATAAACCACAGCACCCGCACTTTTTGTACTGCCGTCGTTATCTGTAAAAAATACACCCAACATATCACCCATTTGAAGTGGCGACATACCGGCCGGTATCGAAATAATATGTGTAAGCGAAGTCGGATTGCTGTTCCAGGCCGGATAAATAGTACCCATGTAATCTTCCACTTCTCCATTTGTTGCAGGCCCGATAAACGATAATCCTGTTTGCGATCCAAATCTGAAACGCATGAATGTTTCTCCGGTCAGCGCCCAGTCAGGTACTAAATAACTCAGAATGTTCATTCCGGCAGTGAGCGCCCGGTCCGTAAAAATCTGTTCACCGGAGTCAGCCCAACTGTTGTCTTTGTTAAAATCAATCCAGGCATTCAGAGTTCCATCAACAGAAGCCAAAACCTCTATGGAAACAAAACCACCAACAAGCATTGCATTTTGATACATTATTCCATCTTCATCATCCAAATTGTTCAAATCATCACCCTTCGCTATTGCAGAAGATATCGCATCCGGTTCGGTATCGATTGAACTCCCCAAAAAGGTAATTCCATCGCTGTAGTGCCTTGCACCGTTGTTTGCAAGTGTAGTTGGATAAAGATCATCGGGAGCATCACCGAAGTCCCAGCCTGTTGTTGAATTTGCCTGGATCTGAATTGCATAATCTTCAACTTCACCATCCTCGGCCAGCCCATCAAATGATGTAGATGTGCTGGAACTTTGAAAACGGAAACGTGCAAACGAAACTCCTGATACAGCATCATCGGGCACACTAAAAGAAATTGTGTTTGATCCTGCAACAAGAGGTTCCAGGTTAAAAATTTGTTCACCACTACCATTCCAGTTTCCATCAATATTAAAATCGATCCAGGCATTCAAAAACCCTGCGACACTTGCAGTTACAGTAATTGAGTTATTCGATCCCGCAACAAGCGGTCCCGAAAACACCACGCCGTCCTCATCATCGCCTTGGGAAGGATACATCATATCACTGTCATCACCAGTAGCATTTACTGAAGGTTGGCCATTAGGTTCGGCATCAGCTTTTGAGCCAAGATTGATTCCCGGAACGATTATATGCCGGGCGCCATCATGTGCCAGCAGGGTAGGATAGGAGCCCGTTGAAAATCCTTCAGGAGCATCGCCAAAGTCCATCCCGGTTCCCGTTTGTTCAGAAATTTGTAAAGCATAATCTTCCACTTCGCCATTTTCAGCCGGGCCATACCAGGATAAAGGTGTGTTATTATTTCTGAAGCGAAAACGCAGATATGTATTGCCCGGAACTGCAGATGCCGGTATGGTGACAGATAAATTGTTTGGTCCGACGGATACAGCATAGCTATTAAAGATATGTTCATTCGTTCCATCCCAATTTCCGTTTTGATCAAAATCTATCCAGGCATCTAAAAATCCATTTACGGAAGCAGTTACCACAAAAGTTGATGTTTCACCGGGAGCAACACTTTCTGGTAATTCCACACCATCTTCATCATCGCCTTGCGAAGGATAAAACAAGTTGTTGTCATCGCCCAGGGCATTTCCGGCAGGTTGGCCGTCAGGCTCAGTATCGGCAAATGACCCCAGATAAATTCCAGCAACTACGGTGTGACGTGCCCCGTTTTCAATAAAAGTGGTTTTATAGTTGAAATTTCCATAACCCTGAGGGGCATCTCCAAAATCGAAATTTTCGCTAGTACTTTCCTTGATTTCCAGCATATAATCTTCTACTTCGCCATTATTTGCCATTCCATCAAAGGAAAGTGGCTGAGCATAATCCCTGAAACGAAATCGCATAAACGAAAGCCCTTCAACAGCAGTAGGGGGAACAATAAAAGTTAGTTTATTGACTCCTTTATATAGTTGGGTTTGATTAAAAATATGCTCGGCTGGATTAAACCACGATTGATCCAAATCAAAATCCATCCATACATCCAGAAAACCATCAACGGAAGCTGTAACATTCATTGAAGTTTCCACTCCCTGATAAAACGCCTGGGGTAGCTCCACACCGTCTTCATCATCACCCATGGAAGGATAAAGCAAATCATTGTCATCACCCTTCGCAGTAGCATCGGGTTGACCATCTTCTTCGCCATCAATTTTATTACCGAGAAAAATATCAGGATGAATAACATGAGCTGCACCGTTGTTTGCTAGGGTAGTAGGAAAGGAAAATAAAGTGCCGGCAACTTCGGGTGCATCACCAAAATCAAGTCCTTCAGGGATAGAATTTACCATGCCGGGAAAGCTAAAGGCAGCAGTTTCACCGGGCAGGTTGCCCAAGAAAAGGGCCTCACCACTCTGCCGGTTCAATTTTCGCAATTGAGGGCCCACCAAATCTTCGTAAGCCGAAAGATAAATCGCATCACCCACCGGATCATAAGCCATACCCTGGGCATAATTGCCATCGAAGCCGGCAGGGCCTAAACCTGTAACGGTGCCCAATGAAAGATCAAGGGTGTAGGTGGAGTCCGTTTCGATGTCGAAAACGTAAAATGTACCGCTGCCATCAAAAGCAGAACTAATTACTGCCGGCAAACCCAAGTTAAACAATTGCTGTGTAGATCCTGATGATTTGTCAACACTGTATATAATGGATTGGAATCCATTGGTAGCAATGGCATAAAAATCACCTGTAGTTTTATGAACTGAAAGGCTTGACCATACTCCATCTGTAAGTGGAACCGGCAGATCCGCTTGAAACTGAGATTCACCGCTTACCACATTGAATGTTTTAAGGATGTTTTCGGGATATTGTATAAGCCAGAATTGTTGATCATTACCGGGCTCAAAATCCCCACAGAAAGTCTGAAAATCCACAGTGTCTAAAATATTAATCGTAGTAGGATCATCCACATCCAGCGAAAATATCTCATATGTCCAGGCATTGTGGCCGTAAGCTGGGTTTCCGCGAAATCCATTGTCGCTGAAGTAAGCAAACCCTGATGCCATCGGATGTAGTTTTGAGGATGAAGGGGCTGCCAAAATACTGGCAGAGTTTTTTACCCCCTTGTGGTTGTCATCAAACGGATAGACATAATGTGACATCATAATGATAGTCAACAATATTGTCATCGATTTTAGTCTTTGTATGTATTTCATGTTGTCTCCTTTGTTGAAAAATTTAATCACATTTTAAATCAGTCAGAAAAAAAACCTCCATGCCATTCAAACCAAAAAGACAGGCTCGTAATGGCATGGCGGTTAATAATTTAATCTTACTTTAGCTTAACCAATTTACCTTTTTGGGCAAAGCCAGATTCAGGATTAGTAAGGGTGACGAAATAAATACCTGCCTTTAAATTGCTGAAATCGAGTTCTATTCCACCTGCAACAAAGTTGATGGTGTATTGGGTGCATAATCTACCATTGAGATCATACAATTCAAGCTTACTCCCTGCACTGTTTTCATCAAATAGTTCAATGTATGCAAAATCGCTTACCGGGTTAGGATAAATATTCAGGAAGCCTTGTCCCTGATCTATACGTTTGTAATCTCCACTGCCAACTATTTGGTGGGCAAGTGGCTCATCAACCACATGATTGAGGAACCCGGAAGCATTATTTAGCATTGAAATGGCAAAGTTTGCATTTTGCAGATCAGATTCTGCTATCATTAGCAATTGATCGACCATTTCGTCGGATAAAAATTGCCAGCCATACTGTATCACATCAAGGTTAACAAGGGATAGTGTCTTGAAATTAGCTTCGAATTCGTCGGATGAAGAATATGATCCGAGGCTTGTACGCGCTTCGGCAAACAATCCTTTCCTATAAAAATAATCATACTTCAACAAAGCCACTTCATTAACAGAGAGGTCTGTATTTTCGATTATTTGCTCCAACAAATTTATATCAGCTCCTTCAATTGAGGCCATGATCATACCGGTGCTTACAAATTGATTTGGAGAATCCTTCAGCAAGGAAAGGTAGCCAGGCTTTAGTTCAAATTCACCGCTTCCACCACTCATCAAATTTGTTAACTGACCTGAATTGTCACAATCGTAATCAATATCCAAATTCCCCTGCGATGGCATGTTGAAAATTTGATGGCCACATGATGCAGTGGAATGGTATGGATTATTGCTTGTAATTTGAACCTGTGGGAAGGAGATGTTGAACATCCCAAAGTTGTCAGCAACATTAATTGTAGAGGTGCTGTTGATGTCGATGGCTGAATTATTATTACTCCACAAAGTATTGAGTCCCGGGCTTGTTGCAGTACCAATGTTGCCTGAATATCCCTGAACATTAATGCCAACATAATTGTAGTTATAAAGGAAGTTATTCCGGATAAGAGGTAAAATCTGCGTATTGCCTCCCCACGACCAGCCGTAGAAGTTCATGGAAACATAACAATCGCTGATGCAATTACTTGAAACTTCGCTTTGTTGTGACATATTGTAGCCTACAATTCCGACGCTACTTGAAAAGCTTTTCATAGTTACCGAATTACACGTTATATACCCCTGGCTGTTTGGAAGCTCGTAGACGTAAATACCGAAGGATTGGCAATCATCGATAATGTTATTACTGATTTGATGATTAACCGAACTTATATCAATAATCCCATAGTTAAAGCCTTTCACCTCATTTCCTACAATGCTGAGGTTGGTTGATGAATAGGTATAAATAGCTGAAAAACTAATATATTTGTCGTAGTTATTTGAAATCTCATTATTCATAACTTCAATAACAGGTCCCTGGCAGGCAATCACATAAATTGATGTGAAATTTCCAGTTGATTCCATGTTCACCTCTATTTCGTTGTTTTCGACACTTGTGTAAAACAATTGTGAGTAGAGGTAAACAGACATTCCGATATCCGTAAAAGTGTTTTCGGAAAATACTCCGCCACCTTTAATCTGGTATATACCAAAGGTGGTAGGAGAGCTTTGCCCTTTAGAGTTAATAAACTCATTGTGTGAAATTTGCTTCAAAAACCTTGAAGAAGACGAATAAACACCATAAGTGCTATTGTTATTTACAAAAGAATATTTAGTTGCGCAAGCAAAGTCAGGAAAGAAATCCTCTGTAACAAAGCGGTTGCCAGAAATAGGATGACTAAAATTGTTATGACTTTCAACCCTTACACCATAATTGCAGTTTGAAAATAAATTATTTGAAACTACGCCGTCAGCACCATTTTGGAAATAAAGCGCTACTTCAGCATTTTTAAATGTAGATTCATTAATGATATTATCAAATTCGCCACTGCCATCAAACCTTAAGCCTTTCCAGCTTTTATCGATATCACAAGGCCTGAAAACAGAATTATTTGCCCGCAAATAGCCACCATTTATAAATTCGATGCCGGCACATTCACCAAAAACAACATCAACAACCGAAATATCCAACACCACGCCGTCCACAGTAACAATTACGCCGTCGGCGATATAATATTTACCATCCCAAACCACATCAGAAGTATAGGTGATGGGAGTGTTGATATGAATAAAGCTGGAATCCAGGGCCGCCAGACAACACTCTTCCTGAAGGAAGCCAACAAATAAATCAAAGGATTCTTTACATTCTCCGTTGGCTGCCGTTATTTGAAAACCGTATGACCCGGGAGTTAATCCGTTTAAGGAAAAAGGCACACCGGGCGTTATTGTCCATGATTGTACAGGCGTTGGAAACAATTTTGTAATGGTGAAAGGACCGCCGATAGAGGAGGGATTCAACATTACATTAACTATTCCATCACTCGACTGAGCGCAGGTAGCATCCGTGGCCCGAATGTAATCAACTACTATTTCACAACATACTTCATCCGTAAAACAAAATACTCCGGCAGTATCTACACAACCATAGCTATTTTGCACAACCACTGATATTTGATGTGAACCGGTATTTGCAGCCGGAAAATAAAGATTTTCACCATAACCAATGGGGAGTGTATAATCTCCGTTGTCGTACCAGGTTATGGATGGGTAGGCAGCAGGATAGGTATTGTTTGGCCATTGGGCGTTAAGTGCCAGAGGAATATACAAATTCAATGTGTCGGGTGTACAAATATCGGCACAACCCAAGGGGAATAAGCTAAGATCGGGCTTGGCGAAAATAAAGCCCGCATCAGCCGATGCCGAGCAGCCATTGGCCTTATCAGTTATTGTTAGACTATAAAAACCCGGTGCAGATGCTGTAATTACGGGGGTGGTCGCCCCATTGTTCCACAGGTATGAATATTTAGATGGATCGTTGGGCGTTGGGGTTAACACCACCGGATTTCCTTCACAAATATTCAAGTAAGGAACACTGAGTGCAGGTGTTTCAAAAAAGGTGACACACAAAGTATCGCTGTTCGTGCATCCCGTGTTTGCATCTGTAACGACAACAATAAATTCGTAAGTTGCCGGTAAAACAGCAGGCAATGTTAGGCTGGCCCAGGTAAAATAATTTGTTGCCGGTGAAAAAGTGGCTCCGGCAGGATTACTGCTCCAGCTATAGGTGTAGTTTGCATCATAATTCGCTGTTAAATAGACGCCGGAAGCTGATGATGGATAAGCGCAAATATGGCCTTCACCAGAAATTTTTGCCACAGGAAGTGTATGGAGGTACATGTAAATTTTATTGGATTTACTAACACAGCCCGATGAATTTGTTATTTCAACCCAATATTCACCGTGTGTATTTACATTATAGGTGCTGTCAACAGCACCACTGATGGGATTTCCATTTTTATACCATTGGTAGGCGCTCATCCCTGAGCAAGCGGAAAGAGTTTCAAAGCTTCCCGGGCAAAAAATTGTATCCGTGGCTGTAATAATGCATACCGGTGAAGGGTTGACAGTGATGGTTTGTGAGCTTGTCGCAACACATCCTTTTTCATCAGTAATTACTAAATTAACAGTGTAGTTAGCCGGAGCAGGTGGCCCATAGGTATGTTCTGTATTTGCAACATACGAAGTAAATCCATCGCCAAAGCTCCAGGCATAGTTATAATTTGGGTTTACAGGTGTAGCATTGAACACTACAGGAGTATTGTCGCAAACAGGCGCTGTATAGGTAAAATTCGCCACTGGTAAAAGAATATTTACGGTTTCTGTCCATTCCGAAATGCATCCTGTTGAGGATGTTACTTTCAACTTAATGGTGTAGGTTCCTGAGGCTGATACTGTCAAAACAGGATTGGGATTTGTTGCACCCGGGCTAAAAATGCCTGTGCCAGGCCCTGTTACTGTCCACAAGTATCCTGTAATTGTTCCTGTGCCAACAGTAAACGATTTATTCAACAGCGTTACCTGGTCGCATTCCACATAACTCCAAAAATAGGCTACTACGTCGCAGTTGCCTGGGCCGGGAGGGCCTCCGGGTGTTCCGGCAGTACAGTTTTTAATAATTACATCAACGATGTTGGAAATGACCGTACAACCGTTTTGGGTAACTTCTACATAATACTGGTAGGTTCCGGCTGATCCTAGTGAAGCAATATTCACAGCAAGTGTGTTGGAGGTTGCAGCTGGAACCGGACTGCCGTTTTTGTACCATTGATAGGAATACCCGCCCGCCGCCGGTGTCGACAATGTAAGAATTACAGCATCACCCAAACAAAATATGGGGAGCTGACTATAGGAAACCACAGCATTTGGTGGGCCTGTAATGGTTATCGTTTTGGTGGCCGTGCCCACGCAGTTGCTTACCGAGAGCACTGCTGTGTTAGAGGGCCCATGCCAAAGAACCGTAACCGCATTCGTTCCCTGGCCGCTTTGAATGGTTCCCTGGCTGGCAGGAGAAATGGACCATTGAAGGTCAACGCCCGGATTTGAAATGCCAGCGGTATAAGTTTCACTTGCATCAACACATACTGTAGAAGTACCAGAAATTACTGGTGTCGGAAATGGATAAACATTGATGACCTTGGTGGCGGAGGCACAGAAATTTCCCGGAGTGATTTCTATTTCCTGGTAAACACTAAGCTGCCATGGGCCCGACCCCGTCCATTGAACGATAACAGAATCTTTATCGGCACCCATTTCTGACTGGATATTTCCGGTTCCTCCGGTAATTGCCCATATAAAGAAACTGTCCTGGGTATCCGAAGAAATGCTGTAAGTATTGTTACTTCCGGGACACACTGTATCATTGCCCACAATGCTGTTCAATATTGGCTTTGCAATTACCTCCACAACCTTGACTGCTGAAGCATTGCAAAAATTTGCAGGATTCTGAGGGCTGGCAGTTATTACGTAACTACCCGGAGCATTCCATGCAATATTTACAGTGGCTCCTGAACCTATAATGGAAGGTCCGGCAGGAGAAACATTCCAGTTGGCCGGCCCATTGGCATAGTAGGGTTTTGTTTCACCTTCACACACAGTCTCTTCTCCATAAGTCAGGGTAAACTCCGGCAGGATGTTAACAGTAAAAATGCTGGATCCATCGCAACCTGCCAGTGGATTATCATATTCGCATTTTACTGTATAGATGCCTGCATCATAAAATGTAATGTTTACTGAAGGTGTATTTCGGTCCTGCAGGTTAAACTGATAATTTCCACCACTGACTGACCATGTGTAATATGTTGCGGGTAAAGTTGGCAGGGTAAAAGTACCTGATGCACCCTGACATAAGGTTGTGGGTCCGGAAATAGGAAAGTTGGGATAAAGTACCGGTACATTTAAGGTTGTAATCCCATCGCAGGGAGCTGTGCTGCACCCCGGGGTTTGCAGGCTAATGGTTGTTGGCCCTGAGTAGGTCGGTGCCCAGACAACTGAAATACAGTTGCTTCCTGAGCCTGAGATAATTGAACCCCCCGTTACAGTCCAAAGGTAACTTGGGCATCCTGAAGGCGTACAAAAAAAAGATGTGTCACCGGCGCAAACAGTACCATAACAGCAATCAGTTTCAATTTTTGGTCCCTCACCGGGGAGAACAACAATTGTTTTGGTTATTGTATCGGAGCACCCGCATGGAACAAGAATTTCAGTTTGAAGGTCTCCAGCGACTACCCATCTGCCAGCGCCCATATCAGTAGCTGTGAGGGTAACCGTGTAGGTGCCCGGCGAGCTGTATGCATGGCTTGGAGGATTGGCCAGTGTTGAGGTGCTCCCATCACCAAAATCCCATAAATAGGCACTTCCACCCAATGACAAGTTGGTAAAATGTACAGGCGTGTTTACACACACAGTATCCTGATCCATAGAAAAATCAGCCTCAGGTCCATCGATCAAGCAAATTTCGGCCGTAATTGAATCCAAACAATCACCACCATATGCGATATTACTGATAACTACCTTAATGTAACCAACACTTCCGGTTCCCCAAACAATGACATTTGGATTTGCGAAATTATTGGATGTTGTACCGCCCGTTATTGTCCATGTGTATGTATATGCAGGATCATTGGGATAAACTGTGTAAACATGCGCACTTTCTTTACATGCCGCCATAGCTTTAACCGATTGTCCTCCCGGCTCACCCTGTTCACATGCCCCTTCAACCGGACATATCTCTACCGCATCCTTTAAAATAAAATCAGGACAGCATACCTGAGCCGATAAGTTACTGTTTGACATTAGAAGGAATGCAAACAGGATGTAGTTTATCAGAAAATTAAATTTCCCGTTATAAACTCCATTTGTCGAAAATGTAGATTTTTTTCTCATGTTGTATCAATTA
>JGI10211J34971_10003501_pt1 | contig 12570 bp, 13 predicted proteins | sample Etolagsediment_FD_34971 | JGI IMG/M metagenome (IMG submission 34971) | reverse complement strand
GGAATTTTCAAGCTTAAAAAAAAGAATCAATGGAAACTCATCGCCAAGTCAGACACCACAGGTCTACTTAGCAGCGAGATCAATAATGGGGATGAGTTTTTTGTCCTCCAGGATTCCCAAGCCCCGCAGGTTGCGAGCCAAAATACCGGCAGGACCTTTAAAAAAGGGCACCGGCTGCTCTTTACGATTGAGGATAATACGGGGATGATACCCCATCCCAGACGTAGTCTTGAAGCAAAGCTGGATGGCAAGAAATTCTTTCCTGACTATAACCCCTTGCGCCAGGAGCTATCTTTTCATATTCCCCCTACACTTGAACCTGGCAGCCATCAATTCGATCTGCGGGCAAGGGATGAAATGGGCAATGAAACGATGTACAGTTTTTCATTTACCCTGCTAAGGTAAAATGTTCATTCCTCTGAGAGATACGAATCCAGCCTTGAGAACGCCATATGTCACCTATGGCTTGATAGCTGCCAACACATTGGTTTTTTTCCTCGGTTTCCTCTTCCCCTTTGACAGCTGGGTATTCTCCAAGGATGCCTTCCTGAATATGGAGCCTTTGGGATTTAGCGGTTTGATCAGCTACCAGTTCCTGCATGGAGGCTGGGGTCATATTTTGTTCAACATGCTTTTTCTTTACATCTTTGGTGACAATATGGAGAGCTCACTGGGACATCGAATGTTTCTGCTCTTCTATCTGGCGTGTGGTGTCGGGGCAGCGCTATTTGAAGTATATGTTGACCCCTATTTTGGAGCCGCTGGTCCCGGTTTGCTCATTGGTGCATCAGGCTCTGTTTCCGGTGTTCTGGCGGCCTACGCAATCCGCTATCCCAGGGCCAAGCTCCTGACCTGGACCTTTTTCATCTTCTTCATTAAAGTCCCGGCGATCATCTTCATCGGCATCTGGATCACCCTGCAATTTTTTTATCAATTTATGACACCTGGGGCCACCACGGCTTATATTGCGCACATCGGCGGGTTCGTTACGGGGCTTGTCTTTTACAGCATCTATCACAGATCTCAATTGAGCAGGTATCATGACCAATAATGAAATGATTCAGGCAGCACTCGAAGTACGAAAAAAGGCTTATGCCAACTATTCCAATTTCCACGTAGGCGCTTCAGTTCTGACCGGATCGGGGAAAATCTTCTCTGGATGCAATGTGGAGAATGCCAGTTTCAGCCTCACACTTTGCGCGGAGCGAAATGCCCTGACCAGTGCAATCGCAGCGGGTGAAACCGATTTCACCCATCTGGTGGTAGCCTCGGAAAATGGGGTGAGCCCCTGTGGAGCCTGCCGGCAGGTCATCTGGGAGCTATGCGGTGACATACCCATTACTATCGTTGATGAAAAAGGCCACACACGCGAGACCAGTTCAAAAGCGCTTCTGCCTGAGGCATTTGGCGCTGAAGACCTTGATCGCTAAAAAAGCGAATTGATTTTGTTTCACAATTAGAGGAGACCTACTCGACCATGGAGCACCTAACGCCCCACCATAGTGGTTGGATCGAAGTCATCACCGGATCCATGTTCAGCGGAAAAACCGAGGAGTTGATCCGTCGACTGAGACGGGCCCAGATCGCCCGGCAGCATGTGGCCATCTTTAAGCCTGACATCGACAATCGATTCAGTGAAGATCATATTGTCTCCCATAGTCAACAGCAGCTTGAATCCACCAAGGTAAGATCGGCAAGCGATATCCTGCCCCTGGCAAAGCATGTCCAGGTGGTTGGAATTGATGAAGCCCAATTCTTTGGTGAAGATATTCTGGAAGTATGTAAGACCTTGGCCAAGCAGAAGAAACGGGTCATTGTTGCCGGGTTGGAAAAAGACTATCGCGCTCAGCCATTCGGCCCCATGCCCGCCTTGATCATTGACGCTGAATATGTGACCAAGAATTTGGCGATTTGCGTGGTATGTGGCAACCCAGCGGGTTTTACCCAGAGGCTGAACAATACAGGTGATCAAATTCTGGTGGGTGAAGCCGACAGCTACGAGGCTCGCTGCCGTAATTGTTACGAAGCTCCGGAGGATTAGAACCATGCACAGATTTATTGGATTTTTTGGAATCGCTGCCATTCTCGGTATTGCCTATCTCATGTCAAACAATCGAAAAGCCATCGACAAACGCCTCGTGTTGTGGGGCCTGGGACTCCAGGTTGCCTTTGCACTCTTTATCCTGGCAACCCCTATCGGGCAGCCTCTTTTTCAATTTTTTGACCGGGCCATCAAGCGACTCCTTTCTTTTTCCGATACGGGGGCTGCATTCATTTTCAATGCCCTGGCCATCGGTCCTGGGGGCGAAGGCAGTCTGGGGTTCTTTTTTGCGTTTCAGATTCTGCCAACCATAATTTTCTTCTCCGCCTTCATGGCCATTCTGTACCACATCGGATTAATGCAGATCATTGTCAAATACATTGCGAGGGGAATGCAAAAGACCCTGAAGACCTCGGGCTCTGAGACGCTATCGGCGTCAGCCAACATTTTTGTAGGTCAAACGGAGGCCCCCCTGGTGATCAGGCCCTTCGTCCACAGTATGACAAAGAGTGAATTCATGGCGGTAATGACAGGCGGGTTCGCCACCATGGCCGGCGGGGTTCTGGCCATCTACGCCAAATGGCTTGCTGATATTCCAAATATTGCCGGTCATCTCATGGCGGCCTCTGTCATGAGCGCACCTGCTGCATTGGTTCTGGCCAAGATCATCTATCCTGAAACGGAAACCTCCCCCACCCAGGGTGACCTCAAGATGGAGATCGAGAAATCAGGCGGGAACGTCATGGAAGCCATAGCCAGAGGCACTAACGACGGGATGAAGCTGGCAGCCAATGTAGGCGCCATGCTGATCGCCATCGTGGCGCTGGTGGCCTTCGCCAATTATCTATTGGGCGTAGTTGGTCTGAGTATTCAGCAGATCCTGGGTTGGGTGTTCTCACCCCTGGCCTATCTCATGGGCGTGCCCTACGCCGACATATTTACCGTTGGTCAGCTCATGGGCGAGAAGATCGTCCTGACGGAACTGGTGGCCTATGGACATCTTCAGGAGATGTCAGGTGCCATGAGCGAGAAAGCCATGATCATTAGCTCATATGCCCTTTGCGGTTTTGCCAACTTTGCCTCCATTGGAATTCAGATCGGCGGCATTGGCTCTCTGGCCCCGGAGCGGCGGGGTGATCTATCCCAGGTCGCATTGAAAGCCATGGTGGGGGGTGCCCTTGCATCCTGGCTAACGGCAACCATTGCCGGGATAATGATATGATCCTGCCCGGTTCACCGGATTCGGCATGAGATTTGTTCTGCTTGAGATACAAAATTGGAGATAAACAACATGCGCATCATATTTCTTGGCCCTCCCGGAGCGGGAAAAGGCACCCAGGCTAAATTCATTGTAAAAGATTTCAAGATCAGGCAGTTGTCAACAGGAGATCTGCTCAGGGAGAATCGTCGACAGAATACGGATCTGGGCCAGAAAGCACAGATCTTTATGGATGCCGGCGAGCTGGTTCCTGATGATGTGATCTTGGGAATGGTTGCCGAAGAAATCAAGAAACCGGAGTACGTTCCCGGCTATATCCTGGATGGATTTCCCAGAACCTGTCCACAGGCCCATGGATTGGATGAGATCTTAAAATCCCTGGGACAAGCGTTGGATCACGTCCTGCTGCTGGAAGTCCCTGATGAGGAATTGATCCGTCGCCTCACAGCCAGACGCAGCTGTCCTGAATGTGGCTCCATCTATAATCTGGTCTTCAATCCCCCAAAAAATGAGGGATTCTGTGACCATGATGGAACTGCCCTCATCCATCGCTCCGATGACACGGAAGGAACCGTCCTCAACCGCCTCCAGGTCTACAAGGCGCAAACCAAACCGCTCATTGATCATTATGAGCCCATGGGATTGGTACGCCACATTGATGGAACAGGTGGTGTCAAAGAGATCTATGAGCGGATCCTCACAGCATTGAAATAGGCATGTATAAACTCGGTGTCACCGGAAATATCGGTTCGGGAAAGACCACTGCTGCCAAGATCCTGGCAGAATTTGGCGCCGAGGTTTCACACTCTGACGATCTGGCCAAAGACCTGATTCGACGAGACCCCCAGCTTATCGGACAAATCAAAGCGCGCTTTGGCGATGATGTCTATGATCGCTCCGGTGTTCTGCGTCCGGCCCTGCTCGCTGAAAGAGCCTTTAAAGATCCCGCCCAGCAGCAAATCCTGAATCAGATTGTCCATCCAGCCGTGGCACAAGCATCCCAGGAGCTCATGCAATCAGCTCAAGCCAAAGGGACAACCCTATTCATTATGGATAGTCCCCTGCTGTTTGAAGCCGGGGCGGATAGACTCCTGGATAGCGTGTTGGTTGTGGTTGCAGCCAAACAAAGCCGACAGGATCGTGTGGCGCAAAGAAGCGGCATTCCAGCAGAAGATTTTAATCGTCGGGATAAACTCCAAATGCCTATTGAGGAAAAGATCAAACGCGCCCAGCACGTCATTCATAACGACGGCGATATCGCGGATTTGAGAATAAAGCTAAAGATCCTGTTTGATCAGATCACTCAGGTAGATGGGCGTGAAGCGTAAGGGCATAATTGTCGGTCATTCCTGCAACCCAATCACAGATCCGCCGCATTTTTCCCGCCACAGTGGTCTGACGATCCACGCCAGCAGGCAAGGGCAGGGCATCAATAGGATCCCTTGTTTTTAACACGACATCCCGATAATAGACGAACAACTCCTCCAGTATCTGAACCCCGGCTGATTCAGGGATCTTCACATAGTCGGAATCATAAATAAGACGATAATTCAATTTCCGAAGGGCCTGTAGTTCTGCCTGTGCGTCACTGTTGAGTTTGATGGAATAGCCGTATCGCGGGACAGGGATGAAAGGCTGGGGAAATTCATCCAGCTGGATGGCATAGATCCATCTGCCGATCAATCCGGCCACAAAGCGGGACATGGGATAATGCCCTTTTAAGACCTCATCCAGATCAGCACGCATTTTGGGGCTCACATCAGGATGAGTGTCCTCCCAGAAATCGTGGACCTGCTCTGATGTAAGGAGGCGCTGTTTGTAGCCGTCAAACAGATCTGAGGTGGTATATGCGATATCATCAGAAAGATCCATGATGGCGCATTCAAGAGAGCGTATCTGGGTACCGGATTGAGCCAGATCATCAAGCTGCGGATCGGAATGAACCCAGGCCAGGATTTCCTTCTGATCCGGATAAAGGAATTTGGCCCCCTGGGATGTATTCTTTTTACCCACCACCTTGTATTTCAAAATGGCGTCCAGGCAACCGCGGGTCGGCTGCATGCCCGCATTTGAAAAAGGACGCTGGTCTCCTCGAACGATATCAGTCAGAATACGTAGTGATTGAGCATTTCCCTCAAAGCCCCCCCAGGGATCCATTAACTCATTGAGGCGCGATTCACCCTTGTGCCCGATGGGGGGATTTCCCAGATCATGGGCCAGACAGGCAGCTTCCACCAGGGCAGAATCAATATAATGCTCCTGATTCAGCTGGTCTGAACTACGGTTGAGAAAATTGACAATGGATCGGCCGATCTGAGCCACCTCAATGGAATGGGTCAGGCGGGTACGATACTGGTCGGATTGTCCCGTTACATAGACCTGGGTCTTGCTCTGGAGACGTCTGAAAGCCGTTGAATGGATGATGCGATCTCTATCGATCTCAAAAGCATTGCGGTATTCATTCTCAGGCAGATGCCGTTCGCCCAAAGATTCCTTATCCCAATCAGTATAAAAGGTATTGGTCTCTAACATTGGCTCAAATTAGTCCTGGATCATAATCTTAACAATGACTTAGACAGGGGGTGTCAGCTTTTACGGGCCCGGGGATGAAAACTGTTATGTACCTCTTTCAAATAGTTGCTGTCCAGGTGGGTATAGATCTGGGTGGTGGAGATATCTGAATGTCCCAGCATCTCCTGGACGATGCGCAGATCAGCGCCTCCTTCCAGCAGATGGGTGGCAAAGGAATGGCGAAAAACATGGGGACTGACCGCTTTCTGGAGCCCGGCTTTGGCCGCCAGTTTTTTTAGAAGGAACCAGATTCCCTTGCGCTGAAGGGGTTGACCCCGATTGTTGAGAAAAATGATGCCTTTGTTCACATACCCTTTTACCAGGCTGGGCCGGCCATGAGCCAGATATTCCATGAGCCATTTTTTGGCCTCGCCTCCCAGGGGGACCATACGCTCCTTATTGCCTTTTCCACGGATGAGGAGAATATCCTCTTCTAAAAGTACTTGCTCCAGGGTCAGGTTGCAGACTTCAGATACCCGCATCCCTGCTGCATACATCAGTTCAAAAAGGGCCCGATCACGGAGCCCCAGGGCTGTTTCCACATCAATGGTTTCCAGCAGTAATTCAATATCCTGGATGTTGAGTATCTTGGGCAGGCTGGCGGGTAATTTGGGGCTTTCCAGGAACTGAGTCGGATCACTATCCAGATAACCCTCCATGACCAAAAAACGGTAATACGCCCGGATGGATGAGAAATGCCTGGCGACGCTGCTCTGGGCCATTTTGCGCTGCTTTAATTCCCTGGCATAATCAGTGAGGATCAGGTGGTCAACCTTCGCTGGGGATGTGATCTGTTTCTTCCCCAGAAACGCCCAAAAATCCTGCAGATCATCAAGATAGGCCTCCTGGGTATTCCTGGCCAGGTTGCGCTCAATGCGCAGAAAATTAAGAAAATCCTGTAAATAATGTTCAGTGACAGCCATGCCTGAATATAGACGGTTGTTTGTAATTGGATGAGGAAAAACCGTTAAATGAAAGCAGTGTCAGAAGGGTCAATCAGTTTCAAAGCAAAGTCCCTAAGTGCGGGTGGCGGCTATCCTTTCACCCACATGGATGCTGGTCTCATATCCCTTGCCGGTGTTCTCCAGAATATCAGGATCTATATGAACGGTACCTTTTTCAAACAAAAGGATGTTTGTTGAGCCGCCAAAGCTGAACCAGCCCTTTTCCTGGCCTTTTTTGACCTGGCTCCCTGGTGTATAGCTCTGAAAAATTGAGCCCACCATGGTTGCGCCCACTTCGCACATCAGAATATTACGGGCATGCGAGGTCCTCAGAATGCTAAACTCTCGTTTGTTCTCCCAGTAGACCTGCATTCGCTGCCTGACGGCATAAGGAGACACGGAATAATAGTCCCCCTGGATGGATGTGGATTCTGAAATGCTTCCATCCGCAGGAAAATGAAAACGATGATAATCCACAGGGGCCAATCGAATAATGACCAGAGTCCCCTCTCGGTATTGATCCACCAGATCCTGTCTTCTTAGAAATGATTTTAAGGCAAAGGATTGACCCTTGACAAAAAAACTGTCCAGGTGGCTCAGATCATGGAAGGCCAGGATCTTGCCATCAGCCGGTGACACGATGTGAAGGGGATCTGCATCGATGGGACGTGACTCAGGTTTTAACTGACGGATAAAAAAATCATTGAAACTGTGGAAATCATCAAGGGGACGCCGGGACGCCGTCATGTCAATCTCCAGTTGTGAAACAAAGTCAGCAATTTTTGCTGTGGAGCCAGGCGCATCCATGCGTTTACCGTACCACTGAGAAAGGAACTTCCGTTTCACGACACGCTCTAACGCAAGCTTGCCCAATGGGTTGTAATACAGCCATCTCAGCCAATTCTCACCAGGCACGATCTCCTGCTTCAGTTCTCCCGATTTTCGATCAATGAAATGGATATTTTGCATGCTACCCTCTTCCCAACTTAAAAAAAGAATTCCATCTCTTGAAGGATCGCTTGCTTACAGTGATAGACTGAAACCTGCACTAAAGGCTTTTTCGCCCATACCCGCCCAATCCAGAAAAATGGTCATCTGGTCAAATTGCACGGCTGAGCCCAGCGATACTTGATAATGATGGACATCACTCCCTGTCACCTCTTCGCCATTCAAAGTCCAGAAGACGGGTCCACCAAACACATTGGCAGAAATGTAGGGGTAAATTTTATCCTTTACAATCCAGCTGGTCCGTCCAGCCAGTCGCAGATCTGATGAGGTATACTGGGTGCTGGTCTGATCATTAGGGTACCGGCTGCTTGTTGCGGAGCCGCTAAGGAACAGTGACAGATCGATAAAAGGCCGGAGCCCCTCGCCCTGCACAGCTTGATAAACTGCTCCCAAGGCGACCAGGCCGCCTGGTTGGATCTCCTGAGCGGCATCGCCCTCAGGTGATAACTCTCCGCCTATGATGATCCCTGCACCAGCCCGGAGGGACCAATTTTGGTCCAGACGCCAGGAAGCGGAAAGAGACAGGGTTTGCATGGCGATCCCAACTTCAGTCTCATTGTCAAATCGAAGGGTAGAATTCAGAGTACCCAACCCGGCTCCAATTTGCAGTCTGTTGGATGGCGCATGACCTTCGGAACTACATTGTGGGGGCGGACCGCCCGGTAAGGGAACGCCTCAGCCGTAGGTGCGGGGCACCAAGGTTGTGGTCCCCAGGATGAGCACCAACACTACAATCATTTTGAACCATGGCTGGATCCTATTTAATAAATAAATAGACGGAGTATTGGAATGGGTGATCATGGGATATCTCATTTTCTGGACCATTTGAAGATAAGCCTGACCCCATTGAGATCAGGATCAAACATGGATCGCTGAGGCGAATGCTTCCATGAGATGCGCTTTGTCCGGATCTTCCAGAACATTGCCGGTTACAACAAATGCAGCGCCTGCCTTTACCAGCGCGGCAGCCATTTCCGGTGTGGCGATCCCGCCACCCACAATAATAGGTACCGTTGTATTCCTGGCAACAGCATGAACCATTTGAACGGGGACCGCCTGTTCAGCACCGCTGCCCGCTTCGAGATAAATCAATTTAAACCCGAGGTATTCAGCAGCCAGGGCATGGGCCACGGCGATTTCATATTTGTCACGGGGAATAGGTTTGGATCCGCTGACGAATTCCGCAGTAGTGACCCGACCGCTTTCGATGAGCATATAGGCGGTCGAAATGGGTTCAATGCCCAGGGCCCGCACCAGGGGGGCTCCCTGGACCTGATCGCCAATGAGGAACTGGGGATTGCGTCCGCTGATCACCGAAAGGAAATAGACGGCGTCGACATGGGGGGTCAATTGATTGATGTTTCCAGGAAACAAGATCACTGGTAAGGCAGAGACCTCATGGATCTTTTTCATCTTGAGCTGCGTTTCGCCACCCAGGATCAAGGAACTGCCTACCATAATACCATCAGCACCTGAGGCATTGATCTTTTGGATGAAGCCCTCGACTTGATCCAGGGTCCAGCGGTCAGGATCCACCAGCACCAAATAACCAGCACCCTTTGACGATTTTACATCAAGAAGCTGTTGGTAGACACTCAAGCGAAATACTCCCGACAAAAATCCAGAAAGGCATCCATTTCAACCTTGGTTCGTTTCTCAGTGACGGCAATCAGGATCGCATTGGGCATTTCGGGATTGAATTGCTTCAACGCTACACCAGCGAAGAAACCTGCAGCAGCAGCGTGTTTTACAAAATCTGCAGCCGGTACTGGCAATTGCACAACAAACTCATGAAAGAAGTCGTTGGTTTTTATGGAAAACCCAGGAATGGCACGAAGACCCTCGGCGAGGTAATGGGCTTTGTTGGCGCAGAGTTCAGCCACGCGACGTAATCCATTTTTTCCCAGGGTGGCCATATAGACACAGGCAGCCAGGGCATTGAGCCCCTGGTTGGTGCAAATATTTGAGGTGGCGCGCTCCCGGCGGATATCCTGTTCACGGGTGCGCAAGACCATCACAAAGGCTCGTTTGCCATTGACATCCACGCTTTCACCGGCAATTCGGCCAGGTACTTTGCGGATAAGCGGCTCCTTTACGGCCATGAATCCAAGATATGGGCCACCAAAACTCATGTGATTTCCCAAAGATTGGCCCTCTCCCACCACAATGTCAGCACCCAGTTTTCCTGGTGCTTCCAGAACGCTGAGACCAATGGGGTTGACAACAGCAATAAGCTGGATCTTGTCATCTTCAATACGGTCCTTGATGGCTTGGAGATCTTCAAGACCCCCATAGAAATTGGGATTCTGGATCACAACTCCAGCCACGGAGTCATCCAATTGGTCTTTCAAAGAAGACAGGTCGGTGACACCCTCTGCCAGATCGATGAATTCAAAACTGACGCCCTGATTGTGGACATAGGTCGTGGCCACATCCACGTAGACCGGATTTACGGAGCGGGAGATAAGAATTTTTTGACGACGGGTGTGTCGGACGGCAAGCAAACAGGCCTCCGCCATGGCGCTGGCACCATCGTACATGGAAGAATTAGCCAGATCCATCCCTGTGAGTTCGCAGATCATGGATTGGTATTCGTACATGGCCTGGAGGGTCCCTTGCGAGACCTCGGCTTGATAAGGCGTGTAGGCGGTATAAAATTCAGAACGACTGATGAGCACATCCACCACATGGGGGATAAAATGATCATAGCTGCCCGCGCCCAAGAATGAGATATGGGTGGCCGTGCTGGCATCGCCGTTCAGGATCTCAAGCACATCACGTTTATGCTCAAACTCTGATTTTACTGGTTTCAGAGGAAGGTCTCCCTTGAAACGAAGGTCACCGGGGATGGCCTTCACCAGGTCTTCAAACGAGGCGATTCCCACCTCGTTCAGCATTTTGAGCTGCTCTTCTTCCGTATTGGGTATGTACTGGTGCATGTGACTCCCGTTAAGAAATACTGGCTTGGTAATCCTCGGCACTCATGAGCGCATCTAGCTCAGCAGCATCCGATATTTTCATCTTCAGGATCCATCCTTCGCCATAGGCATCCTGATTGATAACTTCTGAATTGTCATCCAATGCTTCATTGACTGCTTCAATGCTTCCGCTTAAGGGTAAAAATACATCAGCCACCGTTTTCACGGCTTCGATGGTTGCAGCAACATCACCCTGGCCAAATGATTCACCAACAGACGGCAATTCGACAAACACCACATCACCCAATTCACCCTGGGCATAGTCAGTAATTCCAATGGTGGCAATATCACCTTCAACCAGGATCCACTCGTGGTCACTGGTGTATTTCAGATTTGCGGGTACGTTCATGATGGATTCTCCTTGCAATGGTTATCCTGCCCTAAACAGCAAAAATCCCGCCGAATCATCGATTCTAGACGGGATACAAAACGTATTGATTTACGTCCGATGATCTTACTCCCTTGAGGGGTCATACTTGAACGATTCCAGAAAATGGGTGTCAAATTTGCCAGCCCTAACCAAATCATTTTCCAAAAGCTGGATGTGAAAGGGAATCGTGGTCTTTGGACCCATGATGATAAACTCTTTCAGCGCTCCCAGCATCCGTTCAATGGCCTCTTCCCGATCCTTGCCATGAACAATCAGCTTGGCCAGCATGGAATCATAATAGGGCGGTATTTGATAGCCACTGTAGATGTGGCTGTCCACCCGAATCCCACGCCCACCAGGAAAGTGAACACTTTCGATAAGATGCGGGGAAGGCTGAAAATTCTTGGCTGGGTCCTCTGCATTGATGCGGCATTCGATGGAATGGCCACGCAGCTTGAAATCTGCCATCCAATCCGGCAGTTTTTCACCGGCATGACAGGCAATCTGAGCTTTGACAATATCAATCCCGGTTACTTCCTCGGAGACCGTGTGCTCCACCTGGATCCGGGTATTCATTTCCATAAAATAGAATTTTCCATGCTTGTCCAGGAGAAACTCGATGGTGCCAGCTCCAACGTAGTTGACTCTCTTTGCGCCAGCCACGGCGGCCTCACCCATCTGCCTGCGCAGGTCTTCATCCACGACAGCCGACGGTGATTCCTCCATCAATTTCTGATGGCGTCGCTGGATGGAGCATTCCCTCTCACCCAGGTGATAGACATTACCGTGGGCATCTCCAATAAGCTGAACCTCGATATGTCTGGGGTTCTCAATGTATTTCTCCAGATAGAGCCCATCGTTTCCGAATGCGGTTCCGGATTCAGATTGGGCCATACCATAAAACATGGCAATATCCTCAGAACGGGCAACCACTCGCATGCCGCGCCCACCACCCCCTGCAGTCGCCTTGAGGATGACGGGATAGCCCATGGCATCGGCCAATTCTCGAGCCTCCTCGGCACTTTTGAGGATGCCTTCGCTGCCAGGGATAACAGGCACCCCAGCTGCCTTCATGGTGGCCTTGGCCGAGGCTTTGTCTCCCATGCCGTTGATCATGGCCCCATCGGGTCCGATAAAGGTAAGTTTGTGCTCGACACACATATCTGCGAAGTCGGCGTTCTCGGCCAAGAATCCATAGCCAGGATGGATGGCGTCAGCGTTGGTGACTTCAGCAGCGGTTAAAATGGCCTGCGTGTTCAGATAGCTATCTTTGGAGGGGCCGGGACCGATGCAGACGGCTTCATCGGCAAACTTGGTATGCAGTGACAATTCATCCGCTTCGGAGAAAACCGCCACGCTTTTAATCCCCATCTCCCGACAGGCACGGATCACGCGGAGAGCGATCTCACCACGATTTGCAATTAATATTTTTTTAAACA
>JGI10211J34971_10003500_pt1 | contig 12571 bp, 13 predicted proteins | sample Etolagsediment_FD_34971 | JGI IMG/M metagenome (IMG submission 34971) | reverse complement strand
CGGCAATGACCTTTGTGTCAGGGTCCTGGCCCAATGCCTCAATCACATCCAATTCATTCACGTCTGCTTTATTGCCGATGCTCACGAGTTTACTGAAGCCGATGCCGCCTGCATTTGCCATATCCAGAATAGCTGCCAGCAGCGCACCGGACTGAGACAGATACCCGATAGTGCCTGTTCTCGGAAGGTCGCCACCGAAACTGGCATTCAGCTTGTTGGTGGTGGCTATCACTCCCAAACAGTTGGGGCCGATTACTCTGATGCCGGCTTGTTTTGCGATTTGAACGACCTTTTGTTCGAGCCGGCGGCCCTGTTCGCCGACTTCCTTGAAGCTGGCGGTTATGATAATCACGGCCTTTACTCTAATAGCCGCGCATTGGTTCATAATGGCAGGGACAATCTTCGCAGGTACTACGATGATAACCAGGTCCGGAACCTCGCCGATGGCCTCAAGGTCGCCGTAGCACTTCAATCGTCCAATCTTGTCGGCTTTCGGATTTACTGGGAATATCTTACCCTCGTATCCGGCATCGATCATGTTGGTCAGGATTTCGTAGCCGACCTTACCCGGCTCGCGAGAGGCGCCCACAATTGCAACTGATTCAGGATTGAAAAAACGCTCTAAACTCATTTACTACTCAGGTTTTTTTAGATGGCTAAAATGTTTGCAAAACTCCAGACCCCGAAAATGGTCATACTCATCTTATAACGCCCAAAGGAACGATTGTCAATAGGTTTTTGTGTATCGGGATGGACCGGAGATTTTTTCGGGGTCAACCGCAATCAACACCTCACTCTGACGCGCCGACGAATCGGTTTAAGCCCTTTACAGAACAATGTCAGGGGCATATAATACATACGGTCTTGCCGATGTAGCTCAACGGTAGAGCACAGCTTTCGTAAAGCTGAGGTTGAGGGTTCGAGCCCCTCCATCGGCTGTAGAAATCGTTGGTGGTTCGTCATTTGCGGAATGATGTGGAGATAGTCATAGTCGAAGGAGAATTACAATGAACTGCTTGAACTGTAATGAGGAAATGATTAATAATCTTGTCCAAACCAAAAAGGAGCAGATTGCATATGATATTTGTGAAGCCTGTGGCAGTCTTTGGCTGGATGCTGGTGAGCTCGACAAAATGGCATTTCAGGTTGACGGTAGTGTCGAATACTGTTCACGAGATACCGTAGACGGCGTAACTGAACGGAAGAAAGAATGTCCAAGATGTGAAAAGACTATTCTTGACAAGGTCTATTTTGTCGGTTGTGAAGAGATTGTCTTGGACCGTTGCCAGAATTGCGGTGGATTCTGGCTCGACGGTGGTGAACTGGATTTGATCAATAGAGAGCTCGAGGATATTATGCCTGTTCATGGAAAAGGCTTTTCCGAGTTCGTGAATAATGTGCATCTGCCCTATTGGCATAAGCGGGTGAGGACCAAAAGCAGCGAAACTGACTTCAAGATTGAAGCACCACCCATCAAGGGTGCTCAACTCGAATCGGAGACTCAACACAAGTGTCCTGCATGTGATTCTAATCTTAATGCTTACTCAGTCTACAAGATTACCATAGAGGGTTGCCCGGAGTGTAAGGGTGTTTTTTTGGACCAGGGTGAATTACGCACGCTTAAAGACATTAGTCAAAAAGGTTCGTGGCAAAACCTGAGGTGGATAGATGATGAACTGGAAGCCATCGAAAAGTCTAACGCAATGCCATCAAAGCGTGTGTGTCCAAAGTGTGATCCCGAGGGCAAAGCCAACCTTATTGCAACCTGTTTTGGCGACTCCAAAATCATGATTGACTGGTGCCCGAAATGTCACGGGATATGGTTGGACCGAGACGAGTTAAGCCGGATAATACAATGCTTGCGCGACAAGTTGAAGGATTTGTCCTCTAAAGAAATGAGAGCCAAAGTTGTTGAGGAGATCAAGGAACTCTGGAGCGGTCCCGAAGGTACGCTTTCGGAAATCTTAGATACCAAAGTCACGATCTCTGCATTGATAAATATCACGATTTTCGAGCATCCCATACTATGTAACATGCTGATTGCGTTTGGCAACAGTACACCTATTAGATGATGAAGGTGATCATACAAGCAAGCTTTCGATTTATAGTAGAATATGGCGTTTATAGTTCGCGTTGAATATGAATCTCGAGGGAAAATACAACTTACTCCAAAATACACTCAAGACGTACGGGAAGGCCGTCGTTGCCTATTCCGGAGGCGTTGACAGCACATTCCTTCTCAAGGCAGTAGTCGATGCTTTGGGCGCCGAAAATGTTTTAGCCTGCATCGGAATTAGTCCGTCACTTGCTGAGAATCAAAAAACCCAGGCTCTCGAAATGGCTAAAACAATCGGCGCCAGAGTTCACCAAATACAGTTGGATGAACTTGATGATGACGCTTACTCAGCCAACAATGCTGACCGCTGTTTCCACTGCAAATCGCACCTGTATGGTCTTCTGGCCAGAGTTGCTGAAGAGACAAAAATTGAGGCAATGCTTTGCGGGTGCAATTTCGACGATAAGGACGATTTCCGGCCGGGCAATCGCGCAGCTAAGGTCTTTGGCGTACACTCGCCTTTGATGGAAGCCGGGCTTACCAAGGATGACATCCGCGAACTTAGCAGGCAGTTGAATTTAGCAACCGCGGATGTGCCGGCTTCACCCTGTCTTGCATCACGGATAAGCTACGGCCTCGGGATTACAGAACAAAGATTAAAGCAGGTCGAAGAAGCCGAGGATTACTTACGCTCATTAGGCTTTGTCGAGTTTCGCGTTCGCCATCACGGCGATATCGCCCGAATCGAGGTAAAGCCCGAGGAGATTGAAAATATTACTACCGGCCCGATACGTTTACAAATAGTTGAAAAGCTAAAGACGTTAGGTTTTAGGTATATCAGTCTTGATTTGCAGGGCTTCCGTTCCGGCTCCCTCAACGAGGCCCTGACAGAACAACAAAAACAAAAAAGCCTCTAACGAACTGCGACAATCGAACTAATCCCCAGGTTTCGACTGTAGAGCCTTATTATATTTACGTAAGGCCGCGGCCGGCGATATGAATATAACCTTTTGTGCTTTCCAGTCCCACACGGCAAGCGCCAGCTTTTCCTTTTTATGCCGCTCAATCACTTCTCTGACGGCCTCTCTCATAGCCAATACGGCCTTATCATGCAATGATAATCGCTTTTTCATATACCGCCAATACTTTTAACAATATAGTTATATAGACTCTCATCGACGATTTTAATTTTAGCATTTTTCTTCTCTGCTATCAATATCGGAACCGCCCCTGCATTATTGAATAAAATCCACGAATCCAAAAACGGCTGATATAACCTGAAGAAGTTGGAAATGGATCTGTCGAAACGGCGAAGGACATCCTTGGTGGGAACATCGTGGCCGCCCTGGGCGACTCTGTTTTTTATGCGGGATATGGCCAGGTCGGTGTCGGGAATCCACAAAAAGAAAAGACAGGTTTTATACCCCTTTGCCTTGAGAGATTTTAAGAGATTGACATATAGTTTACCGGCAAGTGTTGTCTCAAAGGCAAAATCAACACCTTTATTTGCGAAATGATGAATTTGTTCAAGTACAAGTTTGCCTGCCTTTATTGCTGCTGCTCCGGGTGAAAAAGGTGAAAGTCCCTGTGCAATCAGGTCGGCGTTTACAAAATTAGGACACTTGGCGTATTCGGGCAGAAACTTTGTTGCAAATGTTGTTTTGCCCGACCCATTAGGCCCGGCGATTATATATACGCTTTTGTTCTTCATACAGAACAGTATAACTCCGTAACCCTTTTACTCAAAGAGAAAACCAGAATACCCTGGCTTCAAATGTATCAACATCGACTCGGAGGACTTCCGCTCCGGGTCCCTCAACGAGGCCTTGACAGAACAACAAAAACAAAAAAACCGCTAAGCCAGTTGGCTCCGGGTTTTTCGTGTGCCGATGCAGCTATGCAGAACAGTTAATTCATTCAGCTGGGGGCAATCAGATTGCCGGCTTCGTCGAGTTTTTAATCCCACATGCCTGACGATGCATCTTACGAGTCTAACAGGTTATCGTAGTGGCCGGTATGAAGACGCCATATTTCTCGCCACCGGCCAGTAGAAAACAATGGACCTGTTGTCACATTTTGAACGGCATTATATAACTGAACCAAATCTCGATTTGAGAAGCTATCGATTCCTGTCATGCGGGTTTCTATGTAGCCTTCCGGTATTAGGCGTTCGTAATGGCCAACACGCCATTTGACACCCGGTATGGGCCTGAACGGCAATCGCGAAAGGAATGGATCACCAAGGGCCCCCACATCAATAATGTGCTTATCTGGTCCTGTAAAGTAACCGACGAATCCAATTGCCGTTATAATAATCATTTTGTTGCTTTGCGAAAATTTCCTCCCATGGACGGCCCAAGGATGAGGGGGTATCGGAAGATTCTTCTGCTTTATTTCAGGCCAATACTTCCAGATATTAAGCAAACCGGTCCGTGGATAGTAAAAGGCTCTTTCGTCAGCGATTCCTGTTGGAGAAACTGCACTCCCATTTCCCATTCCCTTCCCGTAGTCGGCATCCGATAGCCATCGGCTGGAAGGAAAAAGAAAACCATAAAGCACAAGGCCAGATGCCGCTATGCCAAGCAGAAAAGGACGAGCCTTGTCACGAAGAAAGCTCAGCCTGATTAATTCACAATGGCCTACAAACATGGCCGCACAGGCGTAGCATACCGACGAGAAGAATCGGCCGGACATAAAATCACCACCAATCCTAATCAAGTACAGGAAGTACAAAAAAATGCCGAAGACGATAAACCGAGTTGCTGATTTTCCTTTGCAAATTCCAGCAATAACACCCATGGCAATAATTGAAAGAGTTATTGGGTCATGTGTCAAGGAGTCAACGAAGTAACTCAGCCCTTGTTTGTACAAAGCCAACCTTGGAATTTCGATATTCAGCTTCGCATAGGCTGTATTGGGCACAAAACTTCCATAGTAAACCAGAGAAAACATCTCCCATAAAATTAGGGGCGAAAACCCAAGAATCATATATAAAAAACTTTTCAAATTTATGCGCCCTTGCCAGGCCGTCCACGCAAGTGCCGGCAAAACCAAAAGCAGCGCATCCAGACGAACCAGTCCGACAAGGGCCGCCAAAAAGGACAAATATGCAAGACTCTTTTGCGTTCGTAACTCCTTCACTCGGATCACAAACAGCACCAATAGCAATGAAAGAAGCGGATTCTCTAATCCGGAAGTGGAATAATCAATCACAGATGCAGATGCTGAAAGAGCTATGACTGTTAGAATTGACACCACCCGATTGGTACTGGTACGTAAACCAATAATGAATACACAGACCAGGCTCAAGAGCATTGAGACCGCCAGCATGCTGAAATATACCTCTCTGAATAAACCGTAGCAAACTACCGATATCATCAACCAAAGAGGACTCGTATATGCTTGAACACGTTCTCCTGGATTCCAGACAAGACCTTTTCCATGCCAGAAGTTCTGGGCGGTCCGAAAAGCGATGAAGGCGTCATCGCACTGCCACGCTGTGCAAACGAGGACATACACAAAGCCCGCAATAACACCGACAACAAGCAACATAGATAAGACCTGTTGTCTCCGTGACCAGTTTGTTTTCAGCTCAACCATTATGCCTGTTTTCTTGTCATACCCCTAACGTCTCGGCTATCACCAGCACTACGAAACAGTGTTGAAGTAGTATCCACTCCGGCAGGTTGTTAGGCGAGTATCATTTTCTCTTTTCATGTATTGCAAGTGCCGCGGCGCCGATGATGCCGGCGTCTTCGCCTAATGTGGCAAAACATATCTCAACGGTCTCTTTTTTCAGGGTCCAAATCTCCTCGTTGAAGTAATGCTTTATCCTGTCCAAAAGGGAGTCGCCCGCGGCAATCATCCCCCCCGCAAAGACTATCCGACTCGGTTCTGTTGTGTGCAGCACATTGATACAGAGAATGGCAAGGGCCTTGGCTGTCTCATCGGTTATCTTTTTCGCCAGCTCGTCACCTTCGGCCAGGTGCTCGTAAACATCCTTGCATGTTATTTCACCTTTTTCCCGAAGCACTTCCTTCAGGCTCGATTCCGCACCGGCCCCGACTGCCTCAGTTGCCCTCTCGGCCGTCCAGCTTGCGGATGCATACGCTTCTACGCACCCGCGCTGGCCGCAGTTACATCTTCTGCCGTTAGGATAGATTATTATATGGCCAAGTTCCGTCGCGTTATCACCACAGCCGGTAAGCAACTCGCCGTGATTGACAATAGCCCCCCCGATACCGGTACCTAACGTGAAAAAGACCATATCCTCGACCTCTTTGCCCGCCCCTGCTACAAACTCACCCCAGCACGCCACATTGGCATCGTTATCCAGCACAACCTTCTTTCCAAGCCTTTCTCCCAGCATCCGGACAATCGGAACATTTTTAAATTTAGGCATGTTGGTGGAAGATATGACAATCCCTTCACTGTACTTTGCAGGTCCGGGCACGCCCAAACCCACCGCACAGACATCGTCCATCGAAAAACCTGCCTCAGTGACAAGTGTCTTTGCCGCCTCGGCAATATTGTCCATAACAATATCGGGGCCCATCTCGGCGTTCGTCGTTATGGACGTCTTCGAGACGATTTTCAACTCGCCATCGAAGCAGCCGATCTTGACATTTGTGGCCCCGATGTCAACGCCGATAAAGAATTCCGCCATGATTCTCAGTCCTGCTACTTCACAACTTTTTTGTTTTTATAAAGTGAGATTCTTCGCTTCGCTCAGAATGACGACAGAGGGTTAATCCGCGTAACCGTTCGGGTGCTCATTGTGCCACTTCCAGGCACTTGCGACTATGTCTTCCAGCTTCGGAATCTCGGCCTCCCATCCGAGTTCTGCCCGCACCTTCGAAGCATCAGCGGTTAATACGGGTGGGTCTCCCGGCCTACGGCCAACTTCGAGAACCTTAAAGTCTCTGCCGGAAACCTTTTTAACCGTCTCGATTACCTGGCGAACCGAATAACCTTTTCCATTGCCAAGATTGTAAATAAGCTCGGCTTCGTCATCCAGTTTTGCCAACGCAAGCAGATGGGCCCGGCACAAATCTTCAATGTGAATATAGTCCCGTATGCATGTCCCATCGTCAGTAGGATAGTCAGTGCCGAAGATTTTTATTTCGTTTTTTATACCCATCGCGGCCATAATGGTAAGTGGGATAATGTGCGATTCCGGTCGATGGTCCTCGCCGACCGTCACACCAGCACCGGTTCCGCAGGCGTTAAAGTATCTAAGTGTCGCGTATCTCAGTTTGCCTGTCCGGCTTTGGAAATGGCACATCTTTTCTACATCCAGCTTGGTTTGGCCGTAGGGATTGATTGGCTTTTTGAGCGATTCCTCAACTATCGGAACCTTTTGAGGAATACCGTACACCGCCGCAGAGCTGCTGAATACGAACTTTGCTACGGCGACCTCTTCCATCCCGCAAAGAAGATTGCGAGTATTGCAGACATTGTTCTTGTAATACTTCAAGGGAATCTCTACGGATTCAGCCACCCCGGCGAATGCGGCGAAGTGCATAACCGCTTCGATTTTGTATTTCTTCAGGGTTTCAACCAAAAGGTCGTAATCAGCCAGGTCACCCAATACAAACTCGACATTCTTGACAGCCCCCTTATGACCTTGGGACAGATTGTCGAAGACGATCGGCTCATAACCACGCCGGGCCAGCATTGCCGCCATGTTGCTTCCTATGTATCCGGCTCCGCCTGCGACTAATACTCTCATGTTATCTTGTCCCCTCAAGTTTCTTGAATTTCTTTTCTATCAGGGTCAAAATTTTTCTTTCCAGAGCGGCATCGGAGCCAAGGTCGATCCAGGCCATACCCGCTTCTCGCTCAGGATTCAGTGTCAACCTTTGTCGTATTTTGCTGCTGCTTCGTCTTTTGTTGCTGCCTGTAAACGTGCCGACCAGTCGAGCCGTGCCGAAAATTTCCTTTTCAGGCAGAGACAGCCTCTGAATCCCAACGTCGCATTTCGCACATAATTGGTGGCCGCTTTCGGATATGTTCAACTGGACGGTTCGCCGGATACTGTGCAGATTTGCCTCGGCAGCAGCGGCCGCGTCGGCATTATCGCGTCGCCAGAATTCAAAGATTTGACCTCCCCTCAGAGGTCTGGTTTTTATGAAGCCGGTTTCGGCATCGTACTTTTCGATAACAAAATTCATTCTCATGAGAACATCTTCGGCGATTTCCATTATCCGGCCTTTGTCGGCGGTCTGCAGGCAAATCGGCCCGTTGACAGCGACCTGATTTTCGTTACCGCAGCCGGCCAGCCCAAACAGCACCACCACCGTTATTAAATACACACATTCCTTTTTATTCATGTTTTATCCGCCTGTTTTTCTGATAATTACTTTCGTGGAATTATATCTGTATTTCCCGGCAACCTCAAGGGTCAAATTGCGTTTTTTGCCGGGGTAGCCGGTAATTAAAGATATTTTATCTTCAGAGCCGATATTGACAAAGGCCGGACAGCTAATTCGCCGGGCCGAATTGCCGCATATTGCCTTGATATGGCGTTTTCAAAAGAATTTCCGATGGTCTCGACACAGTTACAAACATTACAGAACAGATTGCTCACTGAGCCTCTGGGCACAACCGTGGGGCAGTTTCTCGACTACCTGGCGGTGGAGGCCGGCCTGTCGGAAAATACCAGCTTGGCCTATGGACGGGACCTCATGAATTTTGCCGGATACTGCAAAAGCCGGGGTATCAGTAAACTCGAGCAGGTCGAGCCGAAGTTGATATACAGTTACCTGCGGATGCTTAGCAAGGAAAGAAAGGCCGAGACCACAATCAGTCGCGCGCTTGTAGCTGTGAAAATGTTGTTGAGGTTCGGGATGCTGACAGGTCTTTTGCATGAAGATTTCACGTCAATCCTCGAAGGGCCTAAGCTCTGGCAGAAACTGCCCGTGGTGTGCAATAAGCAAAAAGTAATCGATTTACTTGGCACCCCGACCACCGACGACCCGTTTTACCTTCGGGATAAATCTCTCCTCGAGATGCTCTACGCAACGGGTATGCGGGCAAGTGAGGTCGCAGACCTTAAGATTTCCGACCTGAACTTTTCCATCGGTTATCTGCGATGCCTCGGAAAAGGTAAAAAGGAGCGTATCATCCCCCTCGGCAAAGTAGCCATCGAGGTAACGAAGTTGTATCTGCAGGACCTCCGCCCCAACCTCGTCAAGCCCTCCGGCCGCGACTTTCTCTTTCTTTCCCGCACCGGCCGAGCTATGAACAGGGTCGATATCTGGCGCGTAGTCAAAAAATACGCCCGCCGCGCCGGGCTGCCTCGCAAAATAACTGTTCATACATTGAGGCATTGCTTTGCCAGCCATCTGCTCTCAGGTGGAGCGGACCTGCGCAGTCTGCAGGAAATGTTGGGCCATGTTGACATAGCCACCACCCAGATTTACACCCACGTTGATCAGGACCGGCTAAGAAGCATACACAAAAAATACCATCCGAGACCATGAGAAGGTTAGACGGTATCAGGAGCACATAATGATTGTCGGACTGCTGACAATTCAGATTCACCTGCACGGCATGGGCTCACTCAAGGACAAAAGAAGAATTGTCAAAAGTCTTGTCGGTCGAATCAAGGCCAGGTTCAATTTCTCCGCCGCTGAAGTGGCTGCTCACGACAGCAAGGCCCAGGGGGTGATAGGATTAGCTGTTGTCGCAAATGAAACGCAATTCGTAAACAAACAACTCGATACGCTCATAAACTTCGTTCAGCGGGACGGCAGATTCTACGTCGGTACGATAGAAAGAGAGACCTTCTCATTCAAACCGTGACCGCTCCTGGGATTTGTTGTAGTCTTCTATCTTCCACTTCAGTGCGCCAACCCACCTGGTCTCGACGAATCCCACGTATCCGTTTACAAACATAACATTGCACCCGGCTCCGTCGTGGTTATCTGTAGTCAACAACTCAGGCCCGCCCGCCTGATTCCAACCTCCTTTAGTCTCAAATAACAAGATCATATTCTCCGGTGAGTCCAGGCCCGCATTGGGATTAATCGCGTAGTTGCTCATCCCCCATTTGGCGGATTTGCAAATAAACCTTCCCCTCCGCAAACCGGTATTTTGGACAAGCAAACTGCACCACTTATCAGCAGTTGGGAATTTGCCGCCATTATTATCTACATAGGCCCACATTGCATGTGAGATAATCCGCAGATTTTCCTCACAATCCTCGTGGCTGAAACTTTTTGCGGCAACTATGTATCCGGATGTTATCAGCGATAAAACTGCAATGTAGATTATTATTATTTTGGAAACCAGTCCTTTGTCTTTCCTGATACAGCCAATACGTATGATGCCCAGCAAAGGCCCAAGCAAGATACAGACAACCATAAAGACAAGACGTGGTGTACACTCGGCCAGGCACGCCGCAAGTATGCGAAGCTGCAACATCGGCATGATAAATAACACCAGCGATGCCGCCAGTTTCAGGGTTTTGGGTCTGATTTTCCGAACATCGTCTCCTGGTTGATTCATGCCTTTATTATAATTAATTTGATTACCAGGTAAACATAAATCACACGTAAAACCACATCTGCTGTTGATTGATCGACTGAATCGCTGTATAGTCGGTCATCTCAGGCAAGGTCGAGGAAACATAAATGCAAAATAATGTAAAATCCGGTCAGGCTTGCGCCGGCTGGGGTGTGATATTCGATGTTGACGGCACAATGGTCGATAACGCCCAATATCACCAGGCTGCCTGGATCCAATTGGGCGCCCAATATGGTAAATCTATCACCAGCCAATTCTACCAAAAGTATATCCATGCTCACACCAACGATAGTATAGTCCGAACCCTCTTCGGCGATGTAAGCGATGAAATGATTGCCAAAATCAGCAATGAAAAGGAGATAATTTACAGAGAATCTTTTCGGCCGGTAATGAAGGAGATCGCGGGCCTAACAGATTTACTCAAGGCTCTCAAGTGTAAGGCTGTGCCCTGCGGGGCGGCATCCAATTCGCCTAAAGCAAATGTGGATATGGTACTCGATGAGCTTAATATCAGGCAATACTTTGAAGTCGTAATCAACAACGACCAGGTCGCCAGGGGCAAGCCCGACCCGGAGATTCTGCTCACTGCTGCGGCAAAATTAGGCCTCAATCCTACCAAATGCGTGGTCTTTGAGGACTCGGCATCCGGATTCAAAGCCGCCCAGCGTGCCCAAATGCCGTATATTGCCATCACAGCAGGAGCTGACGGGGAAACCCTCGAATTTATCAGCGGCCATGTGCAATATAAAGACTTCTTGACAATAACGCCCGCCGACCTTGAAAAACTGCTCGGCTGAGCAATAAATTTTGAGCCGGTCTTGGTCCATGGCGTTATTGTTCGGTCCAGAGCCAGTTGCTGGCCTCAATGCCAAAGTCACGCAAATCCACAAAACCGTTGCGGTCAAGGTTGTTGCATCACAACAAAACTATTCAAACGCCTGCCTGCCAGAGAGCCGCAAACTCAGCAAAATCGGCCAAGTCCGCATCACCTTCGCCGGTAATGTCCACGCCGCCTCCCACGCCGTCTTTGGGGCTCGATTATCCTTACCATATCAGAGCCGTATATGTATTGGCCGGATGTAAGTTTGCCTGTAACGGCAAGTTCAACTGGACCGATACCCGATATAAGCTCCATCAGCTCTGCCTTATCAAACAGAGCAAACACTCTTGCCATATTGCCCCACCCAATCACACGCTGCCATTTTGCCTCAATTCCGTCAGTATCAGAGTCGCCAACATACAGCACAAACGGCTCGTCAGCTACATCACGCCTTCCGATGCCTTCGGGCAGACGCATAATAGCTATTACCCGTCTCAAATGATTGTTCCGGTTAATCACCCTTGGAATGATATGCACATCCGCCTCTATATTGCAAAATCCTATCGGCGCATAGGAATCGACCCAGACCGGATTGTGGCGAAGATAGCCGTTGTTGCCTTTCGGCGACGAATCATAAACAATCTGCCCCTGGCCCTCGTCAAAGTTCCAGTATCCAACCAATCCCGGCTCATTACCTTCCAAACGCTGATGCATATTCACCTGAATTTCCTCCCGCGTTCGAGCCACATTCCAGATCCGAACCTCGTCAATCAGGCCCTCGAAATACCTTCCGCTACTTCCGGGAGGCCATATCTGAGCATCGACTGCCCACCACATCCCGCCGGTAACGAAAACACCTATCCTTACATCAGCGTCTCTGGCGGTATTGATTTCGTGGCTGACGCCTATGGTATATTCCTCTATACCGTCCACGTAAAGCTTGACATCGCTTACATCCGGTGTGCCGTCGCTTTCCAGCGCCGCCGCGACGTGATGCCACTGCCCGTCAGCCACGTCGGTAGTGCCATTGACGCTGCCTGGTCCAACCTCCACACGTATCCCGCCCGCCCCATTAAGCCGAAATATCCACCCTCTGCCGCCGCCCGCTTCCTCATCCGAGGGCATCATGTCACCTCGCCGGCTCCCCCAGGATATAATCTCTCTGC
>JGI10211J34971_10003499_pt1 | contig 12573 bp, 14 predicted proteins | sample Etolagsediment_FD_34971 | JGI IMG/M metagenome (IMG submission 34971) | reverse complement strand
TTTAAGTTCTGATTCAATGATCGATTTCTCGTTTTCAACTTTTGTCATATTTCTTGCCGAAGTTGAGAAACCTACACCTGTTCCAAAATCTTGAAGTTTTCTACTTCCAGTGTTTGATGTCATGATGATGATCGTGTTTTTAAAGTTCACTTTTCTTCCAAGTGAATCGGTCAATTGACCATCATCAAGAACTTGAAGCAACATATTGAAAACTTCCGGATGTGCCTTTTCTATCTCATCAAAAAGAACTACCGAGTATGGTTTTCTTCTTACCTTCTCTGTCAATTGACCACCTTCATCGTGTCCGACATAACCGGGAGGAGAACCGATCAATCGTGATACGGCAAATTTCTCCATATACTCACTCATATCAATTCTGATAAGTGAGTCCTCAGATTCGAACATATGTTTTGCTAGTTGTTTTGCAAGTTCTGTTTTTCCAACTCCGGTCGGTCCTAAGAATATGAATGATCCTATTGGCTTGTTCGGATCTTTCAATCCAACTCTTCCTCTTTGTATTGCCTTGACAACTCGTTTCACGGCATCATCTTGTCCAATGACCTTGCCTGTCATTTCAGAGAGCATGTTCTTGAGTTTATTTGTCTCATTCTCATTGACCTTGTTAAGAGGGATTCCTGTCATCATTGAAACAACTTCTGCCACATTCTCTTCTGTCACAGGTTGTCTCAGGTGCTCAGATTCTTTCAGCCATTTTTCTTTCATTTCTTCGAGTTGTGCCTGTAATTGCTTTTCAACATCTCTCAAAGTTGCTGCCTCTTCATATCTTTGTGATCTGATGACATCTGCTTTCTTTTCCTTGACCTCTTGTATCTTTTTTTCAATATCTGTGATATCCTTTGGTACATGTATGTTTGAAATATGAACTCTTGCACCTGCTTCGTCCAATGCATCGATTGCCTTGTCGGGTAAGAATCTATCGGACATATATCTTGATGTGAGTTCAACACAGGATCTGATGGCATCTTCTGAATAACTTACCATGTGATGTGATTCATATCTGTCTTTAATGTTGTTGAGTATCTGCATTGTTTCATCTTCTGTTGCAGGCTCAACTATCACTTTTTGGAACCGTCTTTCAAGCGCTCCATCTTTTTCAATGTGTTTTCTATATTCATCAAGTGTAGTTGCACCTATTATCTGCATCTCACCTCTTGCAAGTGCAGGCTTGAACATATTGGATGCATCAAGTGAACCACTTGACCCACCTGCTCCGATCATTGTATGTATCTCATCAATGAAAAGGATAACATCTGGATTCTTTTCAACTTCTGCCATCAGAGCTTTGATCCGTTCTTCGAATTGTCCTCTGTATTTTGTTCCAGCGACCATCGATGCAAGATCAAGTGTGACGATTCTCTTATCAAAAAGAACACGCGAACATTTTCTTTGAATGATCCTAAGTGCAAGACCTTCTGCGACAGAAGTTTTGCCGGTGTTGTGTGAGTGTATATTATTTGAGATATATGAGTGTTCTGAGCTCTTGACTTCTAAATCATATGTGTCTCCCAATCCAATAAATGTTATAGATTTAACTTTGAATGCTCCATCGGTCGTCTCAACATAGTCCTTGTCAGTTATATTTCCGAGTCGTATCCACAAATTATTATCTATTATTTCAATATTTTCATTTATATCACTGTCAATTTGTTTTTCAGTATTTATTGTAACTAAATGATCACTCGATCCTTTTAGTTTGAATCCATTCTCTAGTTCCAGTTCATAGATTGTTTTGTTACTCTTCTTGTAAACATCACCTATATTTTCAAATCCGTTTGGTGTGAGTATGGAAAATTCACCCTCATTGTCAAACACATAATTATAGAAATCCTGTATAGGTATAGAAATTACATCACCAATTTTCATGTTGTTGATTTTCAAATTGACTTTTTCTGTTTCAAAATTTATCATATTGTTGTTTTATTTTACTTATTATTGTTTTGTAGTCACCATCGTAGATAAAGTTTAAATTATTATCAATGCATAATTGTTTTTTTTCTTTATATTTATTTACATAGTCTTCACATATTCGTTTATTGTGTTTGTGCATATAATCATTCTTAAGAAATCCCATGTATTCCACATAAGTGTTTATACTTGGTATGTAAAAGTCACATATAAATGTGCTTTTTGGATATCTCTTCTCATATACGTAATCAATATTCGCTTCTTTGAGTTTTTTTGATATAAAATATTCACCATTGCTTCTGCAAATGTGTCCATTATAATATCTTATGTTTCCGTATTTACTAGGAATTATACCATACTTTTTAATTATTTTGATTTTGAGCTCATCTTGTGTGCATTCGAAAAATTCTTGTAATATCTTAGAATTGAATATATAGGATATCTCAGCTAGTGAGTAGATATTTTTATTATGGTAAATATAATTAACAAATTTATCAATATCATCATTGCTATGTTTTATGGCATCATTTATAAATTCTCTATTCTTGTAAAAATTTCTATAAATACAATCATGTATATTCAATTTTTTTAAAGATGAGCTATCCTTCTCTGGATAATTTGGTTTATTATATGACTTGTTCAATGATTCTATCCACTTTGCCTGTCTTTTTTCGTAAATTTTCAAACCATCAGTTTTACCATACTTATCAATACAAATCTTTTTACTGAATGTTCTTTGTCGTTCGCTTAATTTCTGTTTAGATTCTTTTTCTGAATATCCTTTATTTAAATAAAATTCTAAATATGTGTTTTGTTTTTTACACCAATCATCATAGTTTTTTTCTTTCATTTGCTTGGATTTAGCTGAGGAAATAAGAGATCTTTTTTTTTGCTCATCACTAATTTTCTTCAAGGCTTCTTGCTCAGTCCACCCTCTTGAAGTCCAATATTTAGAGTTTAGTATGGTTTTGTTGAAAAAAAAATTTTTTATGTCATTTCTAAGTTTTTTAATACCATTGACATACTCATTTTCCTCATAATAATTATTTATCTCTGTCTTTTCAGATAAGTATCCATCTCTAATATTTAGTATGAATGAAGATATCCACTCTTCGAATTCGTAAAATTCTTTAAAATGTAAGTTTTCACTTCCTTTTACATTTACTATCATTTTAAATTATATATAGTTTTTGGTCAGGTATTTACCAATGCCTGATTTACTATATATTAATTATCTCATGTCCGTTTTCGTCAGATATTTTTTTAATTGTTATTATGGTTTTGCCATCAACACACCCCGGTTCTCCGATCAAAATTGGATTGTTCTTTTTTCTTCTTGAAAGGATCTGTGATACTCGTTCTATTTCCTTTTCTCTACCGACTATTGGATCGATCTTGTTCTCGTGAGCCATTTTGGTCAGGTCTCTTGAATAGTTATCCAAAATTGGGGTAGGTGAATTGGCTTTGAAAGCTTTTCCTTTACCGAAAGGTGTGTTATCTTCATCATCTTCATCACCAACGACCATTTTAATGTCCTTTTTGATGTATTCCTCGTCTTTTCTGATATTCATTTTTAGTTATATTTTTTAGTTATATGCGCTTTTTCAATTATTGTTGATTACATTGTCTATCACCTCTGCTCTGTGTTGTTTGAGTGTTTTCGAATCGTGATAATCACATATGATATCCATTTGAAGGAGATCTTTATATGTGTCTATTTGTTTTATCTGACAGCCGAAGAATCTTCCTCTTGAGTGAAAGATATCGAACACTCTTTCAGATTTGTTCTGAATTATGGATTGTTTATCGAAAATATCATATATGTAATCAACATTGTTCTTTGTTTTGTCTATTGTGATATGTAATGTCACATGACTTCCGAGACTTAATTGGATATCACAATTTTCATAGATGAAAGTTTGATCCTTTATTTTTATGGTTTTCATTTCAATTTTCGTTTCAATTTTTCACAGACCTCATAATTCTCATTTTCTTTGAACATTTCAATGAGTTGATTGATTTCCTTATTTGTTGCCTGTGTATTTCCAATAATGATGTCTGCACACCTTTTGAACATTATCGAGTAATTTTCCCTTTGTCTCATTTTAAATAGGTTCTGATAGTGATTTATTTGAAAATTCATTTATTCCTGTTACTTCATAGACCAAGGTATCTTGGATAGATCTTGGTATGGTCACACTGTAATCCTTTGATGGTATTTCTATTTCAGCAATTATCAATTTATTTTCCAAGAACTCATCGATCTCCCATACATCATTATTGACATTCAGTATGTATCTTCGTTTCTGAATATATTTTGCCTCTGTTTCAGGACTTTTGCACATTTTTATGAAATCATGGTATTCATCTATCGATATCAATTTCTCGTATTCGATCCTCGTCATTTCATCAACATCTTCCTTGATCGTATGCAGCCAATCGATTCGACCATCTTTATACTTTCTTTGTCTTACTCTTTCGAATTTACCATCAACATTCAGATACCATTGATCCATTGTTATGATATCATCGAATTTCTCATCGGGAATCCTTTTCAAAAGGAATTTTCTTTCAATTTCAATTTGTTTCATATCAAGTATATTTGAAAATTGATATATAGTTTTATGGATCTAAGATATTTTGACCATTTTTTGTTCGAATCACTCTCAGTTAAAGTTGATCGGTCACTTTTAACGATCGAAGATGGTAAGATACTCACATATCATTATTCAAATGTCGATGTGAAGGATGGTATGATAAAAATAGGAAAATCAAGTAACAAACACTCGAAAGGTGAGTTCAAGACTTGGGGTCGTTCAAGGTCATTCTTTTATTGTGTCAGAGGAGGTTTCAAAAAGGATAGGATCGGATCCAGCCACAAATACACATATCAATGCTTGTTCGACATGGATAAGGTTTATGACATAAATAGAAATCCGATGAATTTCAAACCAGGTGATTATTTCTTTGAATCAATGTATCAGCAATCTCGTGATAAGGGTTTCACATCTTGGATATACAATCTTGCACAAGATCCGAATAATCCTATCATTGTTTCATTCGTAGATGTTCCAATACATAGGTCATTCAAAATAGGCAAAGGTGGGTTTCCTGTTGAAAAGGATGCAATTTTCAAAGACCAGAAGATAGGGTCGATCACACTTGATAGTGAAAGATGGGATGTCATGCAACAAGGTGAATATCTTAGATCATTCAGAAATTGCTATCTCAAAAGGGGCAAAGAAAGGAAGAACTTCTCAAGTTTTGATTACCTGTTCAAAAAAGTTGAAGTTCTTCCTGAGTTTGAAAAAGATTATCAGCTTGGTCGTCAGCTTGGTCGTTGACAGATTCAGCTTGGTCGTCAGCTTGGTCGTTGACAGATTCAGCTTGGTCGTCAGCTTGGTCGTCAGCTTGGTCGTTGACAGATTCAGCTTGGTCGTCAGCTTGGTCGTTGACTATTTAAATCTTTTCTAATCCAGCTTGTGCCAATTTGAATTCGATCATATCAGCAAGGTCTGTTTTCTCCCATGACATATCAGGATTTCCGAAATGTCCTTGTGCGGTTTCACTGAATATTGGTCTAGTAAGTTTGAAATGGTCAATGGTCTCCTGTGGTGTCATTGGAAAGATATCCATGATGATATGTGATAGTAATTCATCGTCTCTGAAATCTCCGAATGTGTCGATGTTCAACGATGTTGGTTTTGCAACTCCTATCATGTATGCAATTTCAACTTTACATTTATTTGCAATACCACTTGCAACGATGTTCTTTGCAATATACCTTGCAAGATACGCTCCACTTCTATCACATTTACTTGAATCCTTGCCGCTGAAAGCTCCGCCACCGACCGGACAATATGGTCCATATTGGTCAACAACTATTTTTCTACCAGTAAGACCACAATCAGATACAGGTCCACCTGTGTTCCAAGTTCCAGCAGGATTGACAACAATGTTGGTATTCTCGTCAATGAGTGAGAATATATCTTCAGACAATTCCATATCATTTGATGTGATGATTTTTCTCACTCTTTCTCTTAGTACTGAAAGTTGAATTGTTGCAAGATGCATCGTTGAAACCAATATTGTGTGAATTCTTTTACCTGATTCACTTTCTTCAATCGTTACCTGTGATTTTGCATCTGGTCCAAGTCCGAATTGCTTACTTACATGATCAACTATCTTTTTTGAAATATACATCCCAAGCGGCATGAAATTAGGAGTTTCATTGGTTGCAAATCCGGTCATGAATCCTTGGTCACCTGCAGTTACCTCAGTATCAAGTTCAACTGCTCGGTTTATCTCATTGGATTGTTTCCCTATTAGATTTATTATAGTGAGTGTCTTATAGTGAAATCCGTGAAAGGCATCAGTATATCCTATACTTTTCACAACATCTCTGATTGTTTTATCGACATTGATCTGACCATTTGATTTTACTTCACCACCGAGTATTACAGCATTGTCTTTGACCATTGTTTCAACGGCCACCTTGGATTTCGGATCCACTTCGAGGTAAGCATCCAATATGGCATCTGATATTTGATCTGCCACTTTGTCGGGATGTCCTTTGCTTACACTTTCACTTGTTATTAATCTTTTCATATCATTAAAATTTTTTTGATATGAATTTTATTGAAAGTTGGTTGGTTTGTTTATTTTTCAAGAATATTTGCCAATTTAAGATGCCTTTCCATTTCTTTGGCATTCATTGTCTCTAAAAGTGAACCAGGTAAAATGTCAAGTGAGTAAATATCTTCCAAGTTTGCATCTGTAATTACAGTTGACATTTCTTCCATTATGGCCTCGATCCTTTCTTCATAATCTTCGATATCATTCCAATCAGTTCCAATATATCCATCGAATTTTTCAGCAACCTCATCGGTGTATGCAAGTTGTTCGATATCATCTTTCGAGTGGCAGATGAAATGCTCAGAAATGTTGATGTAACAGGTTTTAACTTCGACTACTTTTATCATTTGTTTGTTTTTTTACAAATATATGAAAAAAAATCATAATGTCAGTGACCATTTTTTTGACCCACAATCGAATATTCTGTAATATCCTCTTTGGTTCATTATCTCAACTTCGGTCAATTCACTATCTGCACCTTCCTTTACCAATTTATCTTTTCTATAATTGAATCTGTGTTTTCTGACACCATCGATCACCCAATAGTAATTTGGTGGTGTGTCACTTAAAAAGGTGAATCCCAATGTGTCATACATTTTGCCATTACTTCTTGACGAATCTGAATAGCTGATTATTGTGTTTGGAGATTTCTCTCGTATGAAATTTTTCAATGATCTCGATGCACCTCCGACAACTTGAATTCCCAATTTATTGCAGAACCTCAAAAGTTCCCACTCATCACTTCCACCTTTTGAATTCAAAGGCTTTCTCAATGATCCGAATGTCATCAATGATACCAACTCTCCTTTATACTTGAGTCCGATCTTGAATTTTGAGCCGACAAATCCTTGAATATGATTCGCTGTGAGAAAATTTCTGATCACTTTGTTATCGGTCATTATTTCAACTTGACAGTTCCTTGCAAATATTCTCTTTGATATTCCAAGTTTGTTCTTTATTATCGACATAATGATGTCTTTTTTGAATCTCCAATCATCTTCAAAAATATGTACAAGTTCTATTCCTCTCTCAGCGCACATTTTTGTTTTGTTCAAATGATAGTTTTTATCTTTGTGCAGTTCTGAGTGCCAATAAAGACCATTGAATTCAAACGCGATATTTTCATCCGGTAGATAAATGTCCAGTTCTCCTTCTATTACTGACTTTGTATTTGTTATTATTTCTTTGTGATATATTTCTTTGATATGATCCAATACTTCCAATTCAAGATTCGATCTGCCCGATAATATCGGAAGACAGTTCAAGCAAGGCGTGTTATTAAGGTCTGTTCTGAATTTCAGATATTGTCTTGTTATTTTGGATTCTTTGTTACATTCACTGCAATATAGAATTATGTTCTGATCTGTCTGATTTTCATTATATTCTCTTGAAATGAATCTTATGTGATTTGGCAAATCCTCGATTATCTTATTGATTTTATTTTCAATATAGGAATTTACTCGTTTCTTTATGATATTTGGATCGGATAGATGATGTTCACAATTGAAATTCTTTAAAGAATTCTCTTTTATTTTTTCATTTCGATGTTCGATCAGTTTTTTCTTTGAACCCCAATTTTTTATTATTGTGTCATTTCTCTTTTTGTTTATAACTTGGGAATTTTTCTCATAGGCTTCCTTTATCGATTCAGCTCTTGTTTTCAATATTTCCTCTTTTTTTGGATTGTTTTTCCAAGTATCTTGACTTTTTTCATTTATTTCCTTTGATTGCTGTGCCCATTCAACACCATGTTTCTCGATCATTGTTGTTTTGAATTTCAATTGAACCATATCATTTTTCATGTAATGTTCTCCGCCCCATTTTTCTAGGATTCTTTCCTGTTTCTTACTTATGATATCAGGTGATTTTTGAGGATTGTCAACGCCATATTTATCCAAGCAGGTATTTTTTCGAGAAGCCTTTACACATTTTTTCCTACCACATGTCTGTCTCCAACCATGTTTGAATCCCATGAATTTTTTCATTTCACCGCAATCACATAATTCGATCGTTTTCTTTTGATTCACATAATATGCGATCTTCTCTGACATTACAAGTTCGTGTGCTTCTTTGGGTATATTTTCCAATACCTCATTCAAATAATCTTTATTCCTTTCGTTATTTAGGAAAAGGCACAGAGCTCCTATGTTTTTATTTGCCATTTCCTGTATTTTTTCTCTCATCTGTGTCGAACATTTTCTCTTATATATAAAATGTCGGTGATTTGTTATGATATTTTTTTTAATATATACATTAAAATTATATTTCACAAATGGCAGATTTGAATGGATATGGAGATCAGTACACACCTTGGCAAGGCGGGGTATCAATTGAAGAACTGATAGATACGATACAAAATGATATTACAATAGGATGTTCTCTTCCTAAGAACTTACCGGATCACGAGGTCAGACGATTGATCGAGAAAAAAGCACTTCCATATTTTTATAGAAAATATCAATATGCCGTTCAGAAGATGTATTTTTTGATAAAAAAGGAAGCTTTCTTTTCAGAAGAATTCACAAAATATAACTATGTGAATGTTCCGTGTGAGATACAATCTGTTGTTTATCTGTATGAGGTAAGAAATCAGTCACTTTATCAACTGGGTATCAATCAACCGAATTTAAGTGTAAATCTTGGAGTCACAAATCAGCCATACTTAACATCATATGTTACAACTATCGGTGAGCTTGGTGTGTATAAGACCGTTCTGGATTCGATGAGTGATATGCTAAATCAATTGAACAAATACACTCTAAAATACCATTTCAATCAATTGAATCACAGGATACACATTCTGACAAATGTGAAGTATGATGTTATCATGGAAGCGTATGCAAACATTCCGGCTGAGAATCTTTTCCTTGATGACCTTTTCTTAAAATATGTGACGGGGCTTGCAAAAGTTCAATATGGTAATATGACAGGAAGATATACATTCAATCTACCAGGTGGTGTCACTATAAACTCATCTGATATCATCTCACAGGGAAAAGAAGAGATCAAAGAAGTGGAAGAGGAAATAAATGGACAGTCCGATTCCTCATTTTTTTATATGGTGAAGAGGTAGGTTAGATCTTTATAGACAGATTGGAATCGGATTGTAAGCCATTCCTTGACCTCTTAAAACGATCAAATTCAAATTTATTTTTCCGAGGAGTATCAATTACTAATATCATTGATATTCGAACCTATCAACTATTTCAATCATATCAATGTTCTTGGTTGCAAGTATGAAATCGCTCCATTCGATACCATCTTTATTTTCAAAGTCGTATGCAATAACACAATCGTGGTCATCATTTTCGATCCATCTTTTGATATCTTTTCTATTCTGATCGATATATGTGTTTGATGAGTACCATCCGTTTGAGTCGAGTATCAATGGATTTTCAAAGTTTATTATACATTTATAGATGTATGGATTTCCTCCTTCTCGTCTGACCATTTCTTCGGCATATTCTTTTGCTGTTGAGCTGAATGGAGGTGGCTTCATATATTGTGTGAAATATATTCCAAGTTCACTCTGATGCCAGTTCTTACCCATGTGCTCAATGCTGAAATCATCGAATTTTTGATTGCTGCCATGATACCAATATTCTGGGAATTCATGTTCCGTCATACTTTCAAAGAATTCTTTATATGTTGAAATATTTCTTTTCAAAATAGATTATCGATTTTAAATATATATTCAAATGCGTTATTTGAAAAGTTATAGTTTATTTGAATCTTTCCTGTCTGCTGTCTCGAAATCACAATCAAGAATGTTACAATCAGCATTCAGTTTGGATGATCAAGAGGCAAGAAGCAAGTTTGAGAATATAAAAAAGGTTTTGGATCGTGATTGTAAGAAGTTTGTTGATGAGATGTTGAGATCGGAATCAGACCTTATTTTGAGAGGAACACATTATGATGTGATAAAAGAGGAAGTTCACATGTTCAAACTGAATGTAAGGAAAAATAGAAAGCCAAGAGACACTGATATTGTGATACATGACCTTATGGATTTTTATTTTGAGAAGAAGTTCAATGTGAGATTAAGAAGTCAGGGTGTTTTTACAACAAAATCCTATAGTGCATCAACCGAGTATGGAATTCCTCATATATTTTTCCCAATTGGTGATTATGATTATTATTGGAATGATTCGGTTGATGATGTTTATACATTGTTTACATCTGATATTGCCAAATTTTATCAAGAAAGAAATGACAATAAATTACTTGTTATCTTTCCTGATGAGTGGCGCAAATTTGATGATCCGGAAAATACAGCAGATGATGAGGATGAATGGTTTGATCAGATGTCTCAGAGAGCTATTGATGAATTTGAAGATTTTGTAAGTGATATAGTTGATGGTTATCAGGTCAATGATCGAAAATCAATGTCGAGTATCAAGTATCAAGAGGTTATTTTCGTATGTGATCAATATTATCTGATACCACCCGAATATTTTAATTTTTTCTTCGAGTGGTTTGATATTACACCAGTTTATGAAGACAGGTTTTGAATCACACTTTGGTTTCCTCGTCTTTTGAGAAAAAGATGATTGCAAGTCCTATGAACCCAAGTAAAGTTCCAAGTATGAATCCGATCCAAGGACCCATTTTTTTATTTTCTGCCATTTTATACCCGACAAGTCCGATAAGAAGCCAAATTATTAGATATCCCATTTTTTTAAATTGATTTTTTATTTATATCCTATATTTGAATTTAGTTTAAATTAATTTAATATACTGACTCCCCTACTGGTAATTTGCGGGTGAATCAGATTTAATATATATCTCATGCAACATCTGATGACATTTGAGAAATTTTATTTTGAACCGCTGTGGAGACTTAAAGATCTTTTAAGAAAAACCGAGGCATATTTTCTCAATCCTGATATGAGAAAGGAATTTGAAAAGATAAAGGTGGAATTGGAAAAAAATTCACCTGAATTCGTCAATTTGATGAAAGAGTCAAATACGAATTTACTTTTTCGTGGATCAGAGCAGGTAATTGATAAAATTTTAGTGAAAAATGTGAGAAAGGACAGAATTGCAAAGGACACTGATGCCTTGGTTCAAGACCTTTTGGATCGAAAGATGAAAGAAAAATTGGGCGTTAAATTAAGAAGTGAGGGTGTTTTTGCAACAAAATCATTGAATATTGCAACTCATTACGGAACGCCTTACATCTTCTTTCCGATAGGTGATCTCAGATACTTTTGGAATCCAGCTGTCGATGATCTTTATCTTGAGTTTGACTCCCACGATCTGTATGATTTTTATAGAACAGATGATGAGGGTTACTTAGAGATCATATTCAAGGAAGAATTTCCCGGTGACATTTCAGTTGAAACTGCATCGATTGAAAAGATCAAAAGGCTTACTGAATTGGCTCACTCCCTTTTTGAAAAGGAAATTGATGAATATGTTGATGGATATATTGATAGAAGTTTAGAACTTTCAAATAAACAGGAGATCACATTCATATGTGATCGGTATTATCTCATATCAACTGATTATATCCATTTCTTTTATGAGTGGTTTGACATCATTCCGAAAATGGATTAGAAATCATCTGTCATTTCTCTGATCGATTTGTATTTTTCATAGAATTCGAACATTCTTTCAGCATCTTTTTTACTCATTATCTGACATGAGAAGAACACTGGAAGTCCGTTCAATGAAACAGGTGATTGTGAGTTTGAGTAGTATTCATAGACAAGTCCGATATTTTCGAGGAATTCGTCATATTCTTTGCATTGTCTTTCATATTCTTTATCGAGTTCTTTTGCAACTTTGAGATATTCTATCTTTTTTTGTCTTGTCTCTTTCAGATCAGATCCCTTTTCGTGTGATGGTGCTTTCGGCCCCATAAAAATTAGTGGCATGAAATAATTAGCAAGCATTGAAGCATCTTTTATGTGTCGGTCACAGAATATCAATCCATTGTAAAGGTCTTTGGCAATTTGTTTCAATTGCTCATCGCTCATCTCTGCGTGTTTATAATTTTTCATTTTGTAA
>JGI10211J34971_10003497_pt1 | contig 12575 bp, 1 predicted proteins | sample Etolagsediment_FD_34971 | JGI IMG/M metagenome (IMG submission 34971) | reverse complement strand
GTCAGTGAGGACGAGCCGGTCGAACAGCCGGTCGCGTGAGCGTGCGGCCCGATCGGCAGGAGCAGTCCGCCATGCTGCAGGTGCTCGACTACGATGCCCTGATCGGCAGTGACGGCCAGGTCCTGCCCGAGCACATCAACGACCTGCTGGTCGAGGTGATCCACGGCAAGTACCTGTTCGAGGTCCACGGCAGCATCTACGCCAGTTGCACGCCCGACCGCAACCAGATCGACCAGGCCCGGCTGGTCTACGCCCGGCGGCTGAACGAATGCCGGGCGGCTGGTCTCATGACCCAGGCCGAGATGGAAGCCTTCGCGGTCGAGAACGGCGTGTTCGATCCGGTCGAACGAGCCCAGAAACAAGCCCTGGGCAACCACCTGAAACGCCTGGTCAAGCAGCGCGACGACTCGACCAGCCCCCAGCACAAGGTGCTGCTGGCCCAGCAGATCACCGCCACCGAGAAGAAGCTCAACGAGGCTGTGGCCGTCGAGCAGGTGGTCTTCGCCAACTGCGCCGAGTACCGGGCCCAGGACGCCCGGGCCTCGTTCCTAGCCTTCTGCTGCACCCTGGGTGGCGACCTGCTCAATGAGCCGGTCTGGCCCGATTGGGCCAGTTACGAGCAGACCCACGATGTGACGCTGCTGCTGGAATCCCGAAAAGCTCATTTGAGAGTTTCGACCGGTTTGAGCGTAACCATTATCAGGGCCCTGGCTCGAACCCCCGAATGGCGGCAGCGCTGGAAGGCCGCCAAGGAGTCCGGGACGCCCCTGTTCGAGGGCTTCGGTAGTACCTGGGATCAGAACAAGCTGAACCTGATCTCGTGGAGCGACTTTTTCGACAGTGTCCTGGCCCACCCCGAATGTCCGGGTGATGACCTGATCCAGGACGATGAGGCCTTGCAGAATTGGGTCAATCAGCAGGTGGCCAAGGCTCGCCAGGCCCGGCAGCAGAACCAGTCCGGTGCCCCGATTGGTGGTGTCAAAAAGGACGGTGGACCGGTCACCTACATCGACGGCTCGGGTCGCCGCCGGCCCATGAAACAGGCCGGCCGCACGACCTACAAGATCAATCAGGGCTACCGCGTTCGCACCGGTGAGGAACAGCAGGCATGACGGCATTCGGCGGGGAAATCTGGGCCCTGCAGGTCAGTGTCCGAGGCCAGAGCCTCAACGAACTGGCCAAGGTGGTCAACGATATCGACCGCGTCTCCACGCGGCTGACTTCGTTGCGCCCCACCATCGAAGCCACGGTGCAAAGCATCAACAAGATGGGCAAGGAGGCCACTCTGGCCCTGATGGCCGAACGGGTGCGGACCCTGGAGGCCGGCCAGAGCCAGGTTCGCCGCCATGTCGCCGACCTGCGCCGTGACCTGCGCATGCTGCAACGCGAAATGACCCTGGGCGGGCCCGGCGGGGCACGCCAGGCGGTCCATCGTCCCGCCGCCAGCCTGCGCGAATCCGACATTAACGCCCGGGCCATGGAAATCGCCATGGAACGCGGCTACAAGCGGGTCACCGCCACCACCCGCCGCGAGGCGACAGGCCAGTTGCAGATCCAGGGGCTCCAGCAGGACCTGGCCGCCGCCCGGGGGTCCATGCGCAAGCTGGTGACCGACTTCCGCACCGATATGGCGACCCTGGCCATGAACATCAAGGGTGGCACGGGCGGCCAGCAGGCCAACGCCGGTGCCCTGGCCGCCACCATGCAGCGCTCGGTCACCCAGCCGATCGTCACCGCCATCAGCAATCAGACGGTGGCTATCGTGCAGGCCCTGGGCCAGGCGAACATGCTCAAACAGCAGCAGGCGGCCGCCATCGGCTTCGCGGGGCAAAGCAAGGCCGGCCGCACCTGGCCGGCCGGTATGCAGCAGCGCATCCGCATCGACCAGCAGCGGGCCGTGGGGGCCGGAACCATGGACCGGCCACCTCCGTCCAGTGGCACGGGCCAGCGCATGGCCTACCTGCCGCTCTACGTCCAGCAGCAGCACCAGATCAATACCGGCGTCGCCGAGCAAGGCATGATCCGTCGCCAGAAGCGGGTGATGGAACAGGCCATGCGCGACGTGTTTGGTTTTCAGCGGCCTCAACAACATCTCCGCCAATACCAGGCCGATCCGCAGGCTTACCTGCAGCGGGCCTTGTCCCAGGTCCGCATTCCCACCCAGCAGAATCTCGGCTATGACCCGGCCCACGTGCGGGGGGGTATGGCCACGGCCCTGTCCCAGAGCGGCCTGGGCTCGCGGCAGAGCCTGCTGGCCCTGGGCCTGGTCCGCCGCAGCTTCCAGGGTGGCGATCAGTCGGCCAGCCACCGCTACCTGCAGACCCTGGCCGCCCAAATGGCCGCCATGCGGCAGAGCGATGATCCGCTGAAGATGGCCAAGCAGCTTGGCATCAACCTGCCACGCAGCCTGTCGCCCCTGGTCACCTCGGCCCGCGAGTCGGCGTCGGCCATGGCCCCCAAGGGCCAGCGGGCCGGGGCCTCCCGCCAGGCCGTCCGCCAGTTCTTCCAGCAGGCATTCGATCCCCAGAACCAGGCCCAGTACAGCCAGATGATGGGCCAGATGCTGGTGGCCCAGATGGCTGCCACCCGGGGCGAGGCGATGGTCAGTTCCCGCCGCTCGCCCATGGACTACATGCTCAACATCCTGCAGGGCCACGGTCTGCGCAAGACCGGCGGGGCCCGCAGCATGCAAATGGTCGAGCGGATGCTGGGCAAGACCCTGACCTACGAAAGCCTGCAGCAACCACGACGCTTCAGCCGCACGGTCCGCCCGCTGGTCTCACCCGAGGAGGCCATGATCCGTTTCGGACTGGAGGGCGGCGGCGCGGCCTACACCACCAAGACGGGTCGCGTCCGCCAGAGCACCCGGGCCGATCAGTTCGCCACCAGCCCCATCGACCGGGAAGTCAGCCGCCGCATGTACAAGCGGTGGCAGCAGGGCCAGGTGAACCTCGAAGACGAGACGGGATTCGCCAAGCAGGTGGCCCAGGTCTCCGAACGGGTCCTGCGCAAATCGCACCGCCTGGCCGAACAGGTGGGTGGCCAGGGTTTCAACGACGCCTATATCCGCGAACTGCTCTACGACAAGGGCGAGAAGGGTAAGCCGATCCACTCCGAACGGCTGCGCCAGGTCAGTAGCGCCATGCGCCAGGACCTGATGGCCGAGGTGGCTGCCAAGACCCCGACCGCCCGCCGGGCCGTCGAGAACACGCAGCTAAACACCATCGCCACCACCCTCAAGGCCGTTCAATCGGCGGTCCAGGCCATCGAGCAGCACACCGCCGCCCTGGTCGCCCGGGGCCCGGAAGGACCACCGGCCGCCGGCGGCACCCCGCGAACACCCGTACCCCCCAAGCCGGTAACGACTGTCGAACAGACCGACGAGCGACCGCTGGCTCAGCAGCAGCCGCGCCCGGTGGCCGGGGACGGTGACAAGCCGCCCATTCTGGTCAAAGGCCAGCCCCGGGCCATGCACCAGCGGCTGGACCGCAAGAAGCTGCGCGATGCCTATGCCGTGCAGTACGAGACCGGATCGCGCATGGCCGCCGGCGGCAATATCGTCGCGGTGTTCGATACGGCTGAAAATGCCTCGTCGGCCCTGCAGCAGCATCCGAACCAGGAGCGGCTGCAGATCACGCGCGGGAAACTCTACGCCAACCAGCAGTTCATCGACCAGACCGTGCGGGCCACCAACAGCGTCCGCCGTCTGGGCAAGGCCCTGGAACGGTCGGCGACCCTGGTGGAAGCCGACGCGGCCAAGCAACGCGGCTGGCCGGGCATGCTGGCCTACCGGCCCGGCGGGTCCATGGCCGCTTCCGGGGGTCGGGGCATGGCGGCCAGTGGCGACATGGCCGACATCGTCAACCGGCCACACCCGGAACTGTCGGGCACCAAGCGGCGGGGCGCCATGGGTGATACCAAGAGCCCCCTGGGCACCCGCTGGATGGACGCCTTTACCCGCGCCGGCCTGTACGGCTCGGCGGCCACCGTGCTCTACGGCGGCTACGCCACCTTCTCCAATGCCCTGCGGACCATGTCCGACTATGAAGAAGGGCTGATCAAGATCCGCCGGGTGATGAACCCGCTGGGCGCCGACATGCGGCTGGTCTCCAAGGCGGCCATGGAGATGGGCTCGACCTTCGGCGTGGCTCTCAATGAGATCACCCAGGGCATGCAGATCTTCGCCCAGCAGGGTCGAAGCCAAAACGAGATCATCGAACAGACCCGGGTGGCTGTCCTGGCCACCAACGTCACCGAACTGTCGCTGGTCGAAGCCACCGAGGCCCTGACCGCCGCCCAGAAGCAGTTCCTGATCCCCGCCAGCGAAAGCATTCGCATTCTGGACTCCTGGAACGAGGTCGAAAACACCACCGCTGTCAACGCCAAGGTGCTCACCAAGAGCATCATGGCCGCCGGCACCAGTGCCCGGGTGGCGGGCCTGTCGTTCGAGGAGTTCCTGGGCTCTACCGCCGCCGTGGGCGAAGCCACCCGCAAGAGCGGCGAGTCGATCGGCACCTCGATGCGCTTCATTTTCCAGCACCTGCGGCAGCAGAAGGCCGTCGAGGCCCTGCAGGATGTCGGCATCTACATGGCCGACACCGAAGGCCGGATGATGAGCGCTCGCAACGTGCTGGCCTCGCTGCGCGAGCGGTGGGACGACCTGTCCGACGCCCAGCGTCAGAACGTGGCCATCGCCATCGCTGGAACGCGGCGAGCCAATGACTTCTACGTGCTCATGGAACGCTGGGATCGGGCCATGGACATCTCGGTGACCGCCTTGCTCTCGCAGGGCTCGGCCATGCGCGAGAACGAGAAGACCATGCAGGCCCTCAACAAGCAGGTCGCCCAACTCAAGGCCGAGTGGCAGGGCATGTGGGCGGCCATCGGGGAGACCGGAGCCATTAACGCTCTGAAGTCCGTAATCTCCCTGCTGCGTGAACTGCTCTCGTCGATCGGCGCCATCAACAAGCTCGGGGGCGAGGCCCTGGGTGGCATGGCCGGCACCGGCCTGGCCATCGCGGCCGGGGCCAGCACGGTGGCCATGTACGGCGGCTACCCGCTGATCATGGGCCTGATGCACGGGAACCAATCCCCACAGGGCGGTTACGGCCCCCAGGCCGCCGGCTTCCGGGGGCGGGGCATGGCCGCCACCGGGGGTTTGGCGGCGACCAACCTGATGGCCGACCGCATGGGTCCTGGCCAGGTGGTGACCGGGCCGGGAATGGGTCCCGCGATGCCGGTGCCCATGGTCGTGCCGGGCCGGGGCCCGGGACGGCTGATGCGCAAATGGGGGACGGGCCTGGGTCTGATGGTCGGCGGTCACGCCCTGCGGTCCTGGTACGACCAGGCCCACGAGAACGACCAGAAGGTCGAGCCCTCGCGCAAGTGGATGCACCTGGCTTCGTCGGGCCTGGAGCAGGCAGGCTTCCTGCGACTGTTTATGCGCGAGGGCGCCGGCCTGCGCGGCCAGGGTAAACTGCTGCCGTTCATGGCCGGCGTCTCGGCCTTGAGCCTGACCTCGCAATACCTGTCGGATCGCAAGAAGGAGCAGCAGGGCAACAGTCGGCTGGGCACCAGCGAGCAGAAGGTCGAGGAGCTTGCCGGTCTGTCGCAGACCATGGACAAGACCTACAGCGACCTGCGCGACGCCCTGCAGGATCTGGCCGGTGGCCAGGACATCGACCCGACCCGCCTGCATGAACTGACCGATCGGCTCACGTCCGTGGTGCCGGCCTTTCAGGGGATCGGCCAGGGGGCCGAGGACCTGGTCCAGCGACTGACCCGTGGCCGCGACCAGTTGGAGCAGGCCCAGCAGGCCCTGCGGGCCACCGAGGCGATCAATGCCCGCGAGCAGATCCTGGCCAAGGCCGGTGGCAGCGAGTACCAGAAGTCCATCCAGAAACGGGCCGAGCTTGAGCGCAAGATGCTCGGAGCAAGCGCGCCGACCGCCAAGTCGGCGGCCCGGACCGAACTGACCGGTGTCCGCCAGGAGCTTGCTCCCATGTGGAGCTACTGGCAGGCGATGGGCCTGCGGGCCGGACGGGCCAACATGGGGACTGCCGAGGCCCTGGACCCGAACCTGCTCAAGGTCGTCAGTCAAAGCGCGGATGTCTCCCAGGGCCGGGCCCAGCGCGAGTTCCTGCGCAAGTACATCACCACCGCCAGCGGCCAGGACGTGCCGAACATCAACGAACTGCTCGGTGGCCAGCCCATCGACAAGGTCCTCAAGGAAGGCTTCATTCAGTTCAAGGAAGGTGAGCCCATCTTCCGCCTGTTCGACCACCAGGAAGTCGCCTCGACCACCGAGGAAATCGAGCAGTGGAAGGAGTCCCTGGCCTCCAGCGGACGCATCTTCATCAATGCCGCCGGGGTTCTCAAGGGTACACCGCAGATCAACCCGCAGGCGATCAACCGGCTGATCACCAACTACGGGCAAACCGTCAACTCCCTGCTGCGGCGCAACCAGGAACTGCTGACCCAGCAGGCGTGGATCAACCAGAACTATGGCGCGGCCGCCGGCGGCCCGCAGGCCCAGCTTGTCAGCGGCGAGGGACTGCGCGGCCTGACCCGCGTGGGCCGTACCCTGGTGGGTATCCAGGGCCGGGGAGTGCAGGGTATCCAGCCGCTCAACATCACCGACGAAGGGCCCGGAGCCCTGGCCCGCCGTATCTCCATCGGGGCCGGACAGGTGGCTCGGGCCTCCGACAACCGCGAGGGCGTGTCCCTGCGCGGCCTGCTCAGCATCAACGCCGATCTGCTGAGTCGCCTGCGCGATACGCAGATCGACGTACAGCGCACGGGTGAAGCGTTCTTCCGGCAACTGGCCCGTCGAGGCGGTGCCAAGAACACCGACATGGACGAGGAGTTCGGACGCTCCGTCGGGTATATCGAGACCACGGTCCAGCAACTGGCCGGGGAACGCTACGCCGAGGTCCGCAAGCTCGCGGAGGAGGCCGGAGCGGCCCAGCTTGCCGGCAAGAGCGACGAAGCCCGCAAGTTCCGTGAGGCCGGCATGGACCTACTGCGTGAGCAGGCCAGTGTCATGATCCGCGAGTTCGTCGATCGGCGCGGGGAAAACGTCCGCAATCTGGTCGATGAGTTCTCGACCTTCCGCGAGCAGGTGGTGCACGGCCTGGCCCAGCAGTTCAGCTTCGAGCGTGATCTTGGCCGCACCCGCACCCCAGGCAGGTTCCTGCAGACCGGCGATCCGGCCGAGCAGGTCCAACAGCTTCACCTGCTGCGGCAGGTCATTCGCGGAGGCCTGCTCCAGCAGCAGGTCGTCCTGACGGACATGCAGGCCAACGGGGCGGACCCGGCTCTGATCCAGGAGACGGCCCGGTCGATCGCGGGGCTCAAGTCGGCCCTGTCGGCCATGGACCAGACGATCGCCACACTGCCCGACCGGATCTACGCCCTCAACGCCGGCCTGCGCGACATGCAGGACCGACTGGCCGAAAGTGGCCGGGCCACCGATCGGGCCGGCGCCTACGGCCTGACGGGCCTGAATGCCCGGCAGTTCGCCATCCAGCTTCTGCAAGGCCAGCGGGCCAGAGCCGAAACGTCCGGGGGCGATCCGGCCTTGCGCCAGAACCTGCTCCAGGGCCTCAACGAACTGATCCACCAGCAGCAGCAGCAGATCGCCGAGGAACGCATCCGCCGCCAGGTGCTCGGCCAGGGCGCCCTGCAAAGCTCCATGGTGAGCACCATCGCCCGGCGACTGGGCCTGCCCGGTGGCGAAGGACCCGAAGCCTACCTGGCCAGCCAGCAGCAGATGGTCATGGAAGCCATCCAGCGCATGGTCACCGATGCTTCCGGCGCCCTGGGTAACGACCCGCAGGCCATCCGTGGATTCATGAGCCAGGCGGTCGAGCGACTGGCCCCGATGCTGGCCCCCATGAGACAGATGGGACTGCTGGGCGACAGCAACCTGCAGCGGCAGATGCTGCTGGCCTCGCCCTCGGAAAGGGCCATGGGTTCGCAGGTCATGGCCATGATCGGCCAGGGCCACAGCGCCCAGGAGATCTTCGGCTTCCCCATGATGCGGCAGGCCGCCCGCAACAACCCGATGATGGGGGCCCTGCTGGACCAGAGCATCCAGGCCGACATGCACGGCCCGGAACGCATTCTCGACCTGCAGCAGAAAATGACCGAGATCCTGGCCAACCTGCCGGGGGTCATGCAGCAGTTGGTCGATGTGCTGCACAACATGCAGGCCTCGCCGGGCGCGGCGGTGAACGCCAACACCGCCGGGGCAGCCACCGGCCACGCGGTGGACGCCCAGGGTCGGATCGCCCGGGACAACACCAAGGTCACGCTGCACAAGGGTGAGATCGTCCTGAATGCCCGCGAGGCCGAGGACTTCCAGAAGAACCGCTTTTCCCAGGGCAGCTTGAGCCAGCCCCTGCAAAGCGTGGGGATGACTCCGGGCGGCCGTGGTGTCAGTCCCATGCGGGCCGCCATGGAAGAATGGCGGCGCTTGCGGCAGGAAGGCTGGCAGTTCCAGCGGGTCGGCGAGATGCGCGGCTCGCGGAACAACCTGGGCGGCGTGTGGGATGTGCTTGATCCGCAGGGCCGGCTGATTGTCAACGAGGAGCCCACCTTGCGCCGGGCGGTCGAGCATGCCAGCATGCGGGCACGCATGTCGTCCGCCAGCGGCACGGCTGTACGCGGTGGCGGCAAGGCCCCGGTCTGGACCATGCTCGACGAGTACCATTCGCCCGAATGGGAAGGAGCCAGAGACCATCGGTATTCCGTCCGCCACGAGCCGACCCGGCGGATCATCAACATTGCCATGAGCACCCGAGACGGCGTGGGTTATGTCGAGGGTATCAGCAGTGCCGACGAAAGGGGCCGGCCGACACCCATGACCGCTCCAGGACAGGCTGGCACGGTGGGTACCCGCGACATGCTGCGGCTGAATCGGCTGATTCGGGACAAGCACCCGGACATCGACGTGCTCGAAGCCCAGCGGATCACCGGTGCCCGGGCCGATCGTTACTCCCGCCAGCACACCCTGATCAGTCTGCGCCAGGGCGGACGGGCTCACAAGCAGCAGATTATGGCCGCAGAGGCTGCCGCGATCCGCGACGCCATGGCGGAAGCATCCGCCAGACCGCGTGCGGGCTCCTCCCTGGCCGACACGCCCGAAGGTCGGCTGCTGCGGGCGATCCGCGACGCCCAGCCGGAACCCGGCTCCATGGCCGCCGCCGGCAGTGCCCGCAGCGGGCGGACCAGCGATCCGCACCACTGGAGCGAGGTGTGGCGGGTGGTCAATGCCCGTCAGCGGCAGCTTGCGGGCAGCGAGCCGGGCGTGACCACCCACGAATACACCATGAAGCATCTGCCGACCGGGCGGATGATCGACATGGACATGGACGTGCACGCCGGCGCCGGGTGGGCCAAGATCGCCGGCGTGGCCCCGCGCGATGTGCCGGGTGATCCGTTCCATCCGCGCTTCGCCCACACCGTCGGGGCCGGTGGCATCCGTGACCTGCAACGCTTCATCCAGGAAACCCATCCGACGGTCCGGTCCATCGAGGCCCAGCGGATCACCGGGGCCCGGCGGTACCTGGATGCCCAACGGCAGATGATGCGGGTCAACATGCAGCCCGGCACCGAACGCGGCTCCATGGCCTCCGCCGGCGGCTCGCCCAGCGGGCGTCGTCCCATGGACGAGATCTGGCAGATCTACAAGGAGGACCACCGCCCCTGGACCACGACCAGCACGGAACACATCTACGAGGCACACCACGTGCCCACCGGCCGTGCCGTCCGCATGTCCTTCGACGTGGAGCAGGGCAGCCGGGTCGGCCACATCGGCGGGATCTGGCAGAAGACGGATCGCGGATGGTCCATGGACGCGCAGGGACTGTCCAACACCGTGGGCACCCGTGGCACCCTGCGCCTGCTGCGGATGATCGCGGCCAGACATCCCGAAGTGGATATGCTCGAAGCCCAGCGCATTACCGGGGCCCGGGCCGGGCGGCATGGCATGGATCAGTACACCAGCATCTCGCTGCGACCCGGCCTGCGTAAGCGCGAGCACTTGCCCCGGGCCATGCACGCCGTGCTGCAATCCGAATCGGTGCTGCCGGAGGTCATCGAGGCCGGCGGGCCCGTCGGTATGGACGAGATGCCGCCTTTCGAGCAGGTCGAACCCAACAGCGTCCGCTACCGCCAATACGAACGTCGCATGGCGGCCCGCAGCATCGGGCGGGCTTTGTCGCAAATGCGTGGCCAGGCCAACGAGTCTGTCCTGCGCAGGTTGAACGCGCTCGCTTACGAGGGCGGCTTTGATCCGACGGATCTGGGCGAGTCCGAGTTGAATGAACTGTACACGTCGCTGCGTGATGAAATGGCCACCGAGCGCGGCAGCGACTACCGCCGCGTGGAAGCCAACCGCCTGCGCTTCGAGCGGAACAACCACCGCCTGGTGCAACTGTACAGGGCCCTGGACGAACGCGGTATGTTCTCGCCCTACCGCGATCTGAACGAGAACCGCCACCCGCGCGGCTCGATGGCCGCCGCCGGCGGTCGCAACATCTCGCCCTTCCTGCGGCAGATGGGCGTGTCCAGCAATATCGACGTGGCTCTTTCCGGGAGCCGGCCCGAGGACGTGGCCACGACCAGCCAGGCCTTGCGGCTGCTCAAGCGCCATGCCCAGCGCTACGGCCTGAAGCCGGCCCAGGTGGACCAGTTGACCCGCAACCTCACCATCGGACGGGAGGCCACCGTCGGGCCCGCACTGCCGTTCATGGTCACCGACCAGACCGTGTGGGAAGAACTTGCCGGGGCCAGCAACCAGCAGGTGCTCGAACGCATGCGCGACCTGCCCCGGGGTGAGTACCCGCTGCGCATCCGCGACGGCAGCGAGTTTGCCCGCATGACCTTCGGCGATATCGAACGGCTGGGCACGACCGGCGAGCACGTCCGCTGGCGCCCGGGTGCCGGCCCGCGCATCGACCTGGGTAACGTGCCCCGACACCTGCGCGGCAGTTCGCCCTCGCAGTTCCTGGCGGCGATCCTCAGTGAGGAAGTCAGCCACATCGGCGATGTCAACATCCTGGAGAAGCTGCCGTTCGCCCTGCGCAGCGAGTACACGCCCGCCGGCAGCACCATGACCCAGCCCGCCGAGGCGTTGCCCAAGCACGTCGCTGAAGGCCTGGGCCGTATGCAGCGCATGCTGCTGGGTTACGTCACCCGCGAGGGCGACCCGCTCATGCGCAATGCCCTGTTCACGGTCATGGAGACCTACCCGCAGTACGCGGAAGCGATGAACGCCGACCGGCTGGGCTGGCTGACCCAGGCCTCGGGCGATACCAGAAGCCCCACCAGTGCCATGGCGTTCGTCTCCGAGGTCCTGGCCAAGCGCAACCAGCTTGCCGCCGCCGGGCATCAGCCCCTGGGCTACCGGCACCGCATGGTGCAGGAAGCCCTGCGCTCCGCCGGTGATCTGGACCAGATGCTGCACGAGGGTCAGCAGGGCCGCCCGGTCTCCCGGGCCACGCTCGAACGGGAACTGGCCGTCCGCTACCGCCGCATCACGCAGGCCCTGGCCGGGGCCGGCGTCGAGCCGCAGACGACCATGGAACTCAAGCAGCGGTTCCAGGACATCCGTGAGCCAGGCCCCGGACGAATCGGGCGGGCGGCCCGCTGGTTGGGCGGGCGTGCCGGAACGATGCGCGAACGCTTCCGCAACTGGCGGCAGGGCCTGTACGGCCTGGAAACGGCCAGCCCCACGGTGGCTGGCACCACGGCGTTCGGCGGTGGTCGCGCGGCGGCCCGAGCCTACGGTGTGGGATATCCGGGCGAATCCTTCCGGGGGCCCTCGGCGGGCACCGGCGAAATCAGCATGGTGCGCAGCGGTCAGCCCTACGATCCGGTGAGTGGTCGCTACCAGTCCTGGTACGCCGACCGCATGGCCCGGGCCCGCACGCGGCTGTACGGTCCGGGTGAGGTCACCATGGTGCCGGCCGCCGAGGGCTACGAAGTTGGCTCGCCCAGCGAGCGCTGGCAGCGGTGGTACGCCGACCGCATGCAGCGGCACTACGAACGCCCGACCCTGGCAGGCCGACGGCCCATGGGTACCGTCGAGCCCTATGGTATCGACACCAATCAGTTGAGGGTGGCCCAGTCCGAAGCGGTGGCCCGGGCTTACCACCTGCGGCAAGGGGTGCCCTACGCACCGCCTGCCGGGGGCCTGGCCGGTGAGCAGGTCGGCTGGCCCATGCTCGAAGGCGCTCGGCGGGATCGTTTCGGACGACCGATCCTGCCCTACGATATGGACCCGTTCCAGGCCGCAGCCGCCGAGCCGGGCACGTACAGTGATCCGTTCTGGTCCTCACGCGGGGCACCGGGCGTGCGGTCCGGCCCGCACATGCGACCCAGCGAAGCCCTGGGTGGCATGCCCGTGCTGACCGGCTCGGGTGATTACCAGACCACGGCGGCTGCTGAAGAAGCCATGGGCCGCCGGGCGGCCGAAACCGGCGTGGAAGCGGCGGCTGGGGAACGCACGCCCTTCGGTTGGCGCAGCCGCCTGGGACGCTGGCTCAGCCGTCGGGGCATGCTCGGGCGAG
>JGI10211J34971_10003495_pt1 | contig 12576 bp, 13 predicted proteins | sample Etolagsediment_FD_34971 | JGI IMG/M metagenome (IMG submission 34971) | reverse complement strand
TTTGTGATGTGTCTCACTTAATTTGGACGGGAATTATAGTAGATTTATTCTTTGTTGTCAAGGGGTGTGGCTTAAAGTTTGCTGAAATTTTGGAATTTGTGGGAATAGTACTAAAAAAGTAGGAATTTTGTCTCTTTTAAAGGATCTATATATGTTTGAACATATACTATTTTAGTATTTTCTGTTGATTTAATTTTTTTTACTGTACCTACTTTTATACCAACTGGAAATATATCATCCATTCCACTTGTGACAACTTCATCTCCAACATTAACCTCTTGCCATAATGGTATAAACTTTATCACTAAATTACCATTTTTTGCTACACCTGATGTGATTCCTGTAGCTTTACTATTACCTATATATACTGCGTAGTTACATTTACTATTATTATTTAGGTAGCCTATAAACATATCGTCTATATGCATAGCAATTCCTGCACTGTATCCACTATATGTTATTAAAGCATTGATTGTTTTATTGTCATCCTCTTTTTTAGTTAATACTATTTTAGAAAAGTCATTTAATCTATCGTATTTTAATACAGATATTTTTTGAAGTTTTATTTTTTGTTTTACTAAATCTTGATCTATTATTTTTTCATTTGATGATAAAAGTTGGTTGTATTTTATTTTATATTGTAAATAGTCTTCATTTTGTTTTAAAAGCTGCTCTATATAATTTAATTGATTTATATATTTATTAATAAACTCTTGAGTTGTTACTATTATATTTAAATATGTATTTGTAATTGAGTTGTTTAATGTTGATACTTGATTTTTTATAAATCTATCAACATTAAATATATAAGAGAAAATTACTATAGTAATTATAAAAAAAAAGATTAATTTTTTATTCATTAGATATTAATTTTAGAAGTGATTCCTCATCAAGTGTTTTACTTGTACCATATGCAACAGCTAACAACGGTTCATCAGCCACTCTTACTGGTAATTTTATATCATGTGCCAAATACTTATCAAGTCCTTTTATAAGTGCACCCCCTCCTGTTAAAACAACACCATTATCAACAATATCACCTGCTAAATCTGGTGGCATCTCTTCTAGAACTTGTCTAACTGCTAGAGATATCTCTTTTAAAGGTTCAGTTAAAGCTGTTCTTACACCTTCACTTGTCAATTCAATAGTTGTAAGTAATCCTGAACTATCTCTACCTTTTACTTTGATATTCATCTCTTTTGTTTGTTTGATTGCTGTTCCAATCTCTAGCTTAATATTTTCTGCAGTTCTCTCACCTATATATAGATTAAAATTTTGTCTTACATAATCAACAATGGCTTTATCAAATCTATCACCTGCTACTTTTATAGATTTACTTAAAACTAAACCACCCAACGATGTAACACCTATCTCAGTTGTACCACCACCAATATCAACTACAACATATCCATTTGGACTACTTACAGGAATACCAGCACCTATTGCAGCAGCCATTGGCTCTTCCACAAGAAAAACTTCTCTAGCTCCTGCGCTAAGTGCAGACTCTTTTACTGCTTTTCTCTCAACTTGCGTAATACCATGAGGGATACATATAATTATTCTTGGTCTTATAAAAGTTTTTCTATTGTGAGCTTTTTCTATAAAATATCTTATCATCCTCTCTGTCATCTCAAAATCAGCAATTACACCATCTTTCATAGGTCTTACTGCTTGGATATTAACAGGAGTTTTACCTATCATCTGTTTTGCTTCACTTCCAACAGCAAGTATTTTGTCTCTTCCATATCTATCATGCTGAACTGCAACAACTGATGGTTCGTTTATGATGATACCTTTCCCTTTTACTGAAACAAGTGTATTTGCAGTACCTAGATCAATCGCCATATCGTTTGAAAACCATCCAATAAACTTATCAAAAACCATTATTTTTCCTTTTGTATCACTTATACTGAGCGTTGCAATTATCTATGCAACTGCTTCAGTTATCTTTGGAAGATCTGTTTTTTCTACAGTATCTTTTGTTATTGTTACCACTTTACCTTTATATTCAGGAAGTTCATACATAACATCTAACATAAGCTCTTCTAAAATAGATCTTAATCCTCTTGCACCAGTTTTTCTCTCATTTGCAGCTGTTGCGATAGCCTTAAGAGCCTCATCTTCAAATGCCAACTCTACACCATCCATAGAAAATAGTTTTTTATATTGTTTAACAAGTGAATTTTTTGGTTCAGTTAAAATATGTACCATCGCATCTTCATCTATCTCTTGAAGAACTGCTGTCATGTGAAGTCGACCAATAAGCTCAGGGATCAAACCATATTTTACAAGGTCATCTGCTACAATCTCATCCATAATAGCATCTTGCTCTTTTTTTGTTTTTTTCTCTTGATTAAACCCAAGGATATTTCCACCTTTTCTTTTACCAATAATATCTTTCATACCATCAAATGCTCCACCACAAATAAATAGTACATTTGTAGTATCAAGCTGTAAAGCATCTTGACCTGGATGCTTTCTACCACCTTTTGGAGGAACGTTTACAAGGCTCCCTTCAACTATTTTAAGTAATGCTTGCTGTACACCTTCACCACTTACATCTCTTGTAATTGATCTATTTTCAGACATTCTTGCAATTTTGTCAATCTCGTCTATAAAAATAATACCCTGCTCAGCTTTTTTAATATCACCATCGGCTGCTTGGATCAATCTTGTTACAACATTTTCAACATCATCACCAACATATCCAGCTTCTGTTAAGCTTGTAGCATCCGCAATAGCTAGAGGAACATCAAGATATTTTGCAATAGTTTGAGCTAAAAGAGTTTTACCACTTCCTGTTGGTCCTATTAATAGAACATTTGATTTTGACAACTCAGTTTCATCTTCATTATTTGCTTGTTGAAATATTCTTTTATAGTGATTATAAACAGCAACACTTAATACTTTTTTTGCTTTATCTTGACCAATCACATAATCATCTAAAATAGCTTTTAGCTCTTTTGGCGTTTTAATAATTTTTACTTGTTCTATTTCATCTTCAGTTGTCGTTGAACTTTTATGACTCTCTATTATGTCGTATGCAGATTTTGCACATGCTTGACATATAGAAGCGTTGTCTCCAGATATGATTGGATTTGAAGCAGTATCCTCAACACCACAAAAGTCGCATGTTAGTTTCTTTTTTCTCATTAGTTTGATTTCCTTGTAAACGGTATTCCACGTTTTGTATTTAAAACAAATTTTGCTAAATGTAAAGCATATTTATTCTCAGTAGTTTCTATAATCTCTTTTGCACTATCTGCTAAAGGGAGTCCAGACTCAAATAGCTTCTTATAAGCTTTTTTTATCTCATTTATATCAGATCTATCCTCCATTCTTCTTCGCAAACCAGTTAAATTAAGACCTCTTATTGTTGCTCTGTTCCCTTCAGTATTACAAAATGGTGGGATATCTTGAACAATAATAGAACCTCCCCCTATCATAGCTTGAGTTCCAATTTTACAAAACTGATGTATCGCACTAAGACCACCAACAACAACATCATCTTCACACTCAACATGCCCTGCAAGTGTTGCAACATTTGCGAATATACAATTATCTCCTATGATACAGTCATGTGCTACATGAGTATAACCCATAAATAAATTTCCGTTACCTATTTTAGTTATACCACCGCCACCTGAAGTTCCTGGATTAAAAAGTGTAAATTCTCTTATTTTGTTATTGTCACCAATAATCAACTCAACATCTTCACCATGAAATTTTAAATCTTGTGGTATTGTACCAAGCGCTGCATGTGAAAATATATCATTATTTTTACCTATTGTTGTTTTACCTTCAATTACACAATGACTTCCTATAGTGGTACCTGAATCAATCTTTACATCTTTTCCAATTATTGTAAATGGACCAATTTTAACATCTGAAGCTATCAGTGCACCATCCTCTATGATGGCAGTTTTATGGATATTTCCCATAATTACTTATCAACTATCATTGCTTTAAGTTCAGCTTCTGAGACCAAAACATCACCAACATAAGCTTTACCATCTAAAACTATTAAATTTTTTCTTAGTTTTAAAACCTCTATCCTATATTCTAACCTATCGCCTGGTTTAACAGGACTTCTAAATTTTGCCCTATCAATACTCATGAAATATATAACTTTTGTTTTTAATTCCTCATCACTTAGTCCAGCACTCTTTAAAGCTAAAATTCCACCCGCTTGCGCCATACCCTCTAATATCATAACACCTGGATATATTGGGTGACCTGGAAAATGTCCTTCAAAAACTGGTTCACTAATTGAAACATTTTTATATGCAACTATATCTTTACCTTCATTCATATTCACAACTCTATCTACAAGTAAAAATGGATATCTATGTGGAAGTATTTTTTGTATCTCAACTACATCTATCATAATAATTTGTCCTATATTTAATAATCTTTAAGTGTTTTACACTTTATTTTACTAATTATTATATCAAAAAGTTCATTATAAAATCTAAAATCACCCTTTTAGACAACAGCACATTGATATATTTATCTACCTTTAATCTAGAATTAAGTAAAATCTTTAAAACTATACTACAATTATAGAGAGGATCACACAAATGATTAGAGGATTATACACTGCAGCAACAGGGATGAGTGCACAACAAACAAATATAGATGTAATATCAAATAATATAGCAAATGTTAATACAACTGGATTTAAACAAGATAGAGCAGAGTTTCAAGATTTGATGTATGAATCATTAAACTACACTTCAGGTTCCACATCAGCTACAACTAACAACCCTACAGGGATTGATGTAGGTCTTGGTACAAGAGTAACAGGTGTTCAGAAAAACTTTTTACAAGGAAGTCTTAAAGAGACTGGTAATCCACTTGATATATCACTAGAGGGTAAAGGTTTTTTTAAAATAACAACTCCAAATGGGGAAACAGCATATACTAGAAGTGGTGAATTTAAGCTTGATAGTGAAGGAAATATTGTAAATAACGTGGGGTATCAACTTGAACCAAATATTGTAATACCATCAAATCTAACAAATGTTTCAATAGCCGAAGATGGTACAGTTTCTGCTATTGATCCAACCACTGGAGATGTAACTCAACTTGGACAAATTACACTAGCAAACTTTAATAATCCAGCTGGATTAAGTCCACTAGGAAATGGTTTGTATTTAGCTACGGATGTTTCTGGTGATGCTGTTGATGGAACTGCTGGATTAGATGGGCTAGCTAAAGTTAGACAAGGTATGCTTGAAACTTCAAATGTTGCTTTAGTTGTTGAGATGGTAAACCTAATTACTGCGCAAAGAGCATATGAAGCAAATTCTAAATCGATCACTACAACTGATACTATGTTACAAACTGTAAACCAATTGAAAAAATAATATATAAATAAGAAGTAATTTATACTAATGAATCTAGAAGAGTTAAAAAGAAGAAGAGAGGAAAACTTATTAGCACACAAAAAAAAGAAAAAAGCATATTACTTAAAAAGTAAAATGGCTAAAAAATCTAGTGCTAAAGTTAACTCAATAAACTATGAAGTGGAACTGTTTGGTGGAAACTTTGCTGCAAAGCTTAAAGAGATTGCTAAAAAGCAAAAAGCCCATATAGAATCTAGAGAAGAGCTTATACAACAAAAAATTGAAGAGTATAGACAAAAAAAGCAAGATTATTATAGTGCTAATAAAGAGCAAAGGCTAGAGTACGACAAAGAGTATAGAGAGAAAAAGAAAGAGAAACTTAAAGAATACAGAAAAGAGTATTATAGAAAAAATAAAGAAAAGATTCTTGCTAAACAAAAAGAAAATAGACTAAAAAAGAAAATGGAACAATAATATGGCTTCTGATTTATCAAAAATAATTGAAGATGGGATATGTAGTACCCTATATGGGTCACTTGCAAAAAATGCAACACTAAAAGAGACAACTAAAGTTCATCAAAAAGACTTAGCTAACCAAGAGACAGTACAAATTGAATCTACATTCGAGTTTGATAATATCACATCAACATGGGCTTTTATAGTTCCCGCTACTACCGCTTCTAAAATATTTAACATACAAATGATGATGGAAGATGATCCTATTGTAGATACTATTGATGTAGATACAACAGATGCAATGAAAGAGTTTATATCAACTCTCTCTGGTGGTCTAGTTACATCATTTAATGGTTCTGGGTATGAAGAGCTTGGTCAATCTAAACACTCTATAATTAGTAGTGAAGTTATTCAAGGTGATAGCTACGATGATACTGAACATATGTATAGATTTCATATCGATCTAGATGAGGAACCTTTAGATATTTTTATATTATTTGATAATATTATTTTACCATATATTGAAAAAATATCTCAATCTACTCAAACTGTATATGAAGAAGAGACTGTATCAGATGAAGTGATTGAAGATATACAAATAGAAAATATTGAAGTTGATGTGGCTTCAAATGAAACAAAAGAAACCGATAATCCCAATATAGAAAATGAAGATAACACAAACCAAGATAACTCCAAACTAGAAAATAATAGTAGCAACGATTCAGAAAACAATAAAGAATCTGATGAGAATAGTGAAGAGGAGTTATCAGAAGAGGATAAAAAAAATAAAAAATTAAAAATGATTGTTATTGCAACTGCAGCACTTTTAGGGTTAACAATTATTGCTGGTGTAGCTATGTATTTTATGGGGATGTTTGAACCAGAAGTTATTGAAAAAAAAGAGGATAATAGTACATCAACTACTGTAACAACTAAAGATAATCTTAGTATAACCAAATATTCAGATCCAAATAAAATTAACTTTAATATTGATATGATAAATGTTACAAGGGTAAATGCAATGCTCGAATCTTTAACAAAATTTGAGCAAATGAGTCCAGAAGATGCAATGAGGGAAAAAGCTAAAGAGAAATTAAGACTAAAAAACTTAGCTTATGAAGAGGAGCTTAAACAATTTGCTAAGGAAAATAAAGAGGAAGATATCTTTAGTCAAAAAAATATTGTTGGTGAAAAACAGATCAGTGTAAAAACTACTCAAAACACTACTTTACAAGCTTCTACAAACACACAAAAATCAAATACAGTTCAAAAAGCAATATCGCAAAATAGTTCTCAATATATCACATTAGATAACTTAGAATATGTAAAATATAAAACCATTATACAAAAGTCTGGTTCAACAACCGCTAGAATATCTATATGTAGATATTTGAATAATACAGTTATCTATATAGGTCCACTTATAGAGAATGATGAAAATAATATAAAATTAATTAAGTTAATGAATCAAGAGTTCAATTATAATTTAAAACTAGAAGATATATCAAAAGAGGAGTTTAAAAGAAGATGTAGTTTTCAATAAAAAGAGTTAAATTAACTCTTTTTACTATTTAGTATTCTTTTTAGAAGGAACTACTAACATATTTACATATCTACCCTCTAGTTTTGGTGGAGCTTCTTGAACAGCTATATCTTCAACCATTGGCCAAACTCTAGCAAGAACTTCAGCACCAGCTTCTGGATGAGCCATCTCTCTACCTCTTAAAAATACTCTAAATTTAACGTGATTACCTTTTTCTAAAAATTCTCTTGCATGTTTTACTTTATAGTCTATATCATTTTGAGCTATTTTAACAGAAAGTTTAATCTCTTTTGTTACAATTATCTTTTGATTTTTTCTAGCTTCTTTTTGTTTTTTCTCTTGTTGGTATTTAAACTTACCATAATCCATTATCTTAACAACAGGTGGTTTAGCACTTGCAGCAATACAAACTAGATCAAGTCCAGCTTCTTCTGCTAGTGCCATAGCTTCACGCGAACTCATTATACCATGAGAAACACCATCATCGCCATTACATCTAACCTCTTTAAATCTAATATCTTCATTCATCAAAACGTCGTCTTGACCTTTTCTATTTTTCATACTCAAATCTTATCCCCTGTTATTTTTTCTGTTAACATATCAAAAAACTCTGTTTTTGACATCTCACTTCTTTCACGCTTTCTTCTATCTCTTAAAGCAATTCTACTATTAGCAACCTCTTCATCTCCAACAACAACTATCATCGGTACTCTTTGCTTCTCTGCTGTTCTGATTCTTTTATTTAGTGATTCATTTTTACTTGAAATTTCACTATCAATCTCTANCATCTGAAGCTCTTTTTGAAGCTCTTTTGCGTACTCTAAATGAGTATCTGCAATAGGAACTATAACAACACCAGTTGGGGCAATACTAAGTGGAAACTCTCCAGCATAATGTTCAGTAAGTATTCCAATAAATCTTTCGAAACTCCCTAAAATTGCTCTATGGATCATAACTGGTCTCTCTTTAGTATCTTGAGCAGTTGTATAGTTTATATCAAATCTTTCAGGTAAGTTCATATCTACTTGTATTGTACCACACTGCCATTTTCTTCCAATAGCATCAAGTATTTTGATATCAATTTTAGGACCATAAAATGCTCCCCCACCCTCATCTATTCCATATGTGTATCCATTTTCATCAAGTGCATCCATGATACCTTTTGTAGTTGTTTCCCAAAAAGCATCATCACCGATAGCTTTTTTAGGCTTTGTTGATACCTCCATCTCATACTCAAATTCAAAATGTTTCATAAGTGATTCTACAAACTCCAGAACCTCCATAATCACATCTTTTACTTGTGATGGCATACAAAAAATGTGAGCATCATCTTGTGTAAACTCTCTAACTCTAAAAAGCCCATGCATAACACCACTTAGTTCATGTCTATGTACAACACCATATTCGAAAAATTTTAAAGGTAAATCTTTGTATGACACAAGATCATTTTTAAATATCTCTATATGCCCTACACAGTTCATAGGTTTTATACCATACTCTTGACCATCTATTTGTGTAAAGTACATATTCTCTTTGTAGTTTGCATAGTGACCAGATTTTACCCATGCATCAGCTTTTAGAAGTTCTGGACCACGAACTGGCTGGTAGCCTCTCATTCTATGAGCTTTATATAGTAGATGCTCCAATTTACCCCTAAGTCTTGCACCATTTGGTAACCATAAAGGGAGTCCCGCACCAACATCTTCACTAAAAGTAAATAGCTTAAGTTCAGTTCCTAGTTTTCTATGGTCTCTTTTTTTAGCCTCTTCTAGCTGAGTAACATAATCTTTCAACTCTTGCTTATCAAAAAATGAGATACCATATATTCTTGTGATCATCTCATTCTCTTCATCACCACCAAGATATGCACCAGCTACCCTTATAAGTTTAAAATTTCTTATATTTCTAGTATTTGCTAGATGTGGTCCTCTACATAGATCTTCAAAATCACCTTGAGAATAAACAGTTAAAATATCATCTTTAATATTTGATAATACCATCTGTTTTAATGGGTCATTTTCAAACTTTTTCTCTATATCAGTTCTTGAAACTTCAGATCTTACTATTGGTAGTTTTTTACCTGCTAGCTCTTTCATCTTTTTTTCTATGATTGGTAGATCTTCATCACTTAGTTGATGATCTAGTTTAAAGTCATAGTAAAATCCCTCTTTCACAACAGGTCCAACAAAAAATTGTGCTTCGGGGTGTAGTTCTTTTATAGCTTGAGCCATAAGATGTGCAGTTGAGTGTCTTAAAATCTCTAGCGATTCACTTGTTCCATTAGCTTCTATCTTTTCGCAGTGATCGATATCTATATTTAGAGCTTGTGCAGTTTGAAGATCGTAAATATTTCCATCATGCTTTATACCTATATAATCCAATAAAGTCCTTTTTTTATATTGATTTTTAAATATAACCATTTTAACAAACTTGTACTTAAATCAAAGCTTAAAGTAATATTTTTTTAGTTATTATCATTTTATTTATTTCAAAAAGGGTTCAAATGGCAAATATACTTATTTGTGATGATGTTAAATTCACATCTTCTATTCTTTCTAAGCAATTAGAAGAGTTAAATCATACGATTTTAGATATTGTAGTTAGTTGTCAAGATTCATTAGATTTTTATAGTAAAAATGAAGAGAAGATAGATATAATATTTTTAAGTTTAAATCTACCTGGTGATAAAATAATTGAAAACTCAACAGAACTACTAAAAAGATTAAAAACTATTAATAATCACGTAAAAGTTATCATTATCTCACAAAGTGGACAAAAACAAAATATTATAAAAGCACTTCAAAACGGTGCTTTAGATTTTATAGAAAAGCCATTAGAAAAAGGGAGGATAGAGGAGATACTAGAGCCCCTTATATCCTAAAATGCTATTTTAGTTGTATACTTTTTTAATATAGTCTATTTTACTGTTCATATTTAAAAGTAACATATCAGCCAATACCAACGCCATCATAGACTCACAAACAACACTACCTCTAATAGCTACACATGGGTCATGTCTACCTTTTAGATAATATGTTGTATCTTTATTTTCATTATCCACTGTTTGTTGCTCTAAAAATATAGATGGTGTTGGCTTAAAATATATTTTAGTAACTATCTCATCACCGTTACTAATACCACCAAGTATCCCTCCACTGTGGTTTGAAAGAAATCCATCCGAGCTTATTTGATCATTATTAAGACTACCTTTTGATTTTGAAGATTCTATCCCATCACCTATCTCTACACCTTTTACAGCGTTTAGTCCCATCATAGCTTCTGCAATCTGACCATCAAGTTTATGATACATAGGTTCACCCAGTCCACAAGGTACATTTAAAGCTTTCACTATAACTGCACCACCAACTGAATCATGAGAAGTTAGTGCATTCTCTATAGCCTTTTTTTGTTTAGCTTCCATATCTTTATCAAGTGCAAAGATGGAACTATTTTTTGCATAAGAGAAATCTAAATTTTCACTTTTTATACCATCAACTTCAAAGATACCACTTACAACTTCTATCCCTACCTCTTTTAAAAGTATTTTAGCAATTGCTCCAGCTGCAACTCTGCAAGCTGTTTCCCTTGCACTACTTCTTCCACCACCTCTATAGTCTCTTATCCCATATTTATGAAAATATGTAAAATCTGCATGTCCAGGACGAAAGAGATCTTTTACATTTGCATAATCACGACTTTTTTGATTTTCATTAAATATAACCATACAGATAGGCGTTCCTGTAGAGACTCCCTCAAAAACTCCACTTAGTATCTCTACTTTGTCACCCTCTTTTCTTTGAGTTTGATATTTGTTTTGACCTGGTTTTCTCCTATTCATCTGGGATTGTATAAACTCTTCATCTATCTGTAGTCCTGCTGGGACTCCATCGACGATACAACCAAGTGCTTTACCGTGCGACTCTCCAAATGTTGTAAACTTAAATCTTAACCCAAAACTATTCATGAGATTTTTCCATTTAGTTGACTTAATACTATTTTTGCAGCTGCTTGTTGTGCCAATTTTTTACTTTTTCCAGTAGCTGTTGCATAGTGTTTGTCATTTATCCATAAGCTTAACTCAAACTCTTTTTCATGATCTGGTCCAATTGCACTTTCAAGTTTATACACAGGGATCGTTCCAAATTTTGCTTGAGTGACCTCCTGGAGAGCTGTTTTATAGTCACTAAATAGTTCATCAAGATTTATCTCTTCATAATTTTCATCAAGCAACTTTAATATCATAGGTTTTAAAACTTCTAATCCAGACTCTATATAGATTGCACCCATGATAGCTTCAAATGCATCACTTAAAATAGAAGCTTTTCTTCTACCTTGATTTCTCTCCTCTGCATCTGATAAAAATATATACTCACCCAAGCTAATTGCACGAGCTAGTTTAGTAAAACCTTTTTCATTTACCAAACTAGCTCTAATTTTAGATAGCTCACCCTCATTTGATGTTGGGAATTTATTAAATAAAAACTCTCCAACTATTAAGTTTAAAACAGCATCCCCTAAAAACTCTAAACGCTCATTGTTATAAACTTTTTTATAACTTTTGTGTGTAAGTGCTTCGATTATCAGATCTTTATTTTCAAACTGATAACCCAAACACTTTTCTAACTCTTTGTAGTCTTTCACTAACTTCTCCTATTTGTTTTATTTAGTTCTCATTATATCTAAAATTATATTATGTTATACTAACATATAATTTTACAAAAGGTTAGCTAATGAAAGAGTTTATTGCCATATCAGATCTATCAAAAAAAATAATCAATATTGCTAATATGGCATCAACACTACCTGTTAATGTTTTAATAATAGGAGAGGTAGGTGTAGGTAAAAAACTTTTATCTACTAATATATTACCAAATTCTATAGTTTTTGATGGAAAATTCTTGGAGCAGTCTATTCTAAGTAAAACAGTAAATCTATCTCAATATCCAGATATGATAGTAACAAATATCCAAAATGTTATAAATAAAAAAGAGTTTATGGAAAATCTCAATGGTGTTAAAGTGGTAGCCACATCAAACTTTATGATTGATGAGATTGAAGACCTATTTGCAATTAAGATTGATATACCACCACTTTGTCAAAGAGATGAAGATTTAGAGCAATTAAAAAAAATCCATTATGAAAAAGCAAAAGATGTATTTGATGTAAAGATCGATTTAGATGAATTAGATATCGATCTATCTCAAAATGGGATAAGCTTAAAAAAGTCTA
>JGI10211J34971_10003494_pt1 | contig 12577 bp, 12 predicted proteins | sample Etolagsediment_FD_34971 | JGI IMG/M metagenome (IMG submission 34971) | reverse complement strand
CCCTGCCGTAAATGGAAAACCGCTGCCGGTAGGTTTCGGCGGCAAATTCCGCGGCTGCCGTGACACCGGCCTTTTGGGAATCCCCGTCGTTGTAGGAGCCGCCGGCTTTCACCATGGCATTGTATTCGATTTCCGGCACATTGATGGCTTTGATGGTTTTTGGATCCTCGATCACGATCACATTGCCGTCAGTTTGCTTAATGCGCATCCCCACCCCTTCTTCATAGATCACTACGCCCGTGATTCGGGTGCGATCGCGCATTTCAACGGTAACCGGCTGTTGGGTGGTAAAGCCCTTGATCGATGACCATTTCAACCTGATATTTTCCTTGGCGTCGGGGCTTTTGAGAATCAGCGCATCATCTTTGGATCGCTGGATGATTCCGCTCATCCGGTCGCCGTTGGTGAGCATGATCTCGGCGGCAATAGCGCCGGGCAAACACATGAAAAAAGCAATCAAGAGAACAGATAGCTTTACGGCCACGCGGGTGATCGACCTGAAAGTGTATGGTAACAGGCGGCGATTTGACATCATCGTGTTGTCGTCGTGCATAAAGTGTTTGATCTCCTTGCTGCCGTTTAATCCGTCGAGAGCGGATGCGACAGGCGTGTTGGAAACGGTCTTGACTGCGTGGCGCCCAGTACATTGTGAATGGTCTGGGCGATATCATCGGCAACCATTGGCTTCATGACATAAGCATCAATGCCCATTTCACGGGCCGTGTGCTCATCAATCAGGTTGCTGTGCCCGGTGCTGATGATGATCGGCACATCCGGACGAATGGCCTTTAACTTTTGTGACAAATCAGCTCCGGTCATGCCCGGCATGGTCATGTCGGTAATCACCAGATCAAAGTTATCGGGGGCTGCCTGAAACCTGCTCAGGGCAGCCATGGGGTTGGTTTGCGCCTCAACCACATAGCCCAGTCGCTGCAATATATTTTTGCTCATATCCGCAATGGCGGGTTCATCGTCCACAAACAGGATGGTTTCCTGCCCACCAAAGGGACGCGCCGCAACCACATTTTGAATTTCGGGCGGCTCTGCAATCAATGGAAAAATCAGTTTGAAAACCGTGCCTTTGTCGGGTTGGCTGGCAACGGTAATGCCGCCACGGTGGCTTTTGACGATGCCATGCACGACCGACAGTCCCATGCCTGACCCCTTGCCGACTTCTTTGGTCGTAAAATAGGGATCGTATATGCGGTCAATAATCTCCGGCGCAATGCCTTCTCCGGTATCACTGATGGTCAGACACAAATAGTCACCGTGGCCGACACCGGGAAAGGTTTTGGCTGTTGCCGCGTCCAGCGTCAAATTGGCCACGCCGATTTCCAGCACACCGCCGCTTTGCTCCATGGCATGCGAGGCATTGATGCACAGATTGATCATGATCTGGTTGATCTGAATCGGATCGGCCAAAATGACGGTTTCCACAGCGTTGATATGCCGGCGAATCTCTATGGTGGCGGGAAGGGTTGATCGCATGAATGTAATTGACTCGTTGATCACGACGATCGCGTCGGTGGGTTTGAGCCTTTGCTCGGTACGCCGACTGAAGCTCAAAAGTTGCTTGACAATACCCGCCGCACGCAACCCAGCGGTCTGAATTTCTTCCAATTGGTGACGCGCGGCATGGTGCTTGCCCACGTCATACAGCGCCAATTCGACATTTCCCAGTATAATGCCCAATATGTTGTTGAAATCATGCGCGATGCCCCCCGTCAGGGTACCGATCGATTCCATCTTGCGCGCCTGCTGCAATTGGGCTTGACTTTCATGTAAGGATTTTTCCGTTTGCCGACGTTGCGCGATTTCAGCCGATAGATCGCGGTTGGTATCAGCCAGTTCCGCGGTTCGGTCTCGAACACGTTTTTCCATCTCATCTCTGGCCGATTCAAGTTGGGTCATCTGATGGGAAATTTTGGCGCCCATTTCGTTCAACACGCCAATAAATGGCTGAAATTCCCGTGCGGGGGTATAAGACAAGCGATTTTCATAATGGCCGGCGCCGTATCTGGCGACCAGATCACTGAAATCACGCAACGGTTTTTGGAGAAAGCGCCTCAGCAAAAAACGCATGATCACCAACAGCGAAATCAGGTTGATGGCGACCAGCAACGCGCTCGATCCGATCGACTGGCGTCTCAGTTCCTGGTAGTAACTGGTGGTCAGCGCAATTTCGACCCGGCCGACTGTATCGCCGTCATGGCGCACGTCGCTCAATTTGATCACCAGCGGGGCATCTGTTTTTTTATCGGTTTCAAAATAGGTGACACCCAACGAATCGACGATCTTGACGCGGGCGATTAAATCGTTGAGCGCATAAGAGGCGCCAATACTTGCGGCGGTGGGTTCATCAAAATTCCATAATGGAAATTCCAGAATTTTGGCCATGGCATCGATCCATTCATTTGCTTTGCGATCGATATGGGCTTTGGCTTGTTGCGAAGCCAGATAAAAATTGATCGAAACCACCAGGCTTGATATTACCAGCATGGTCAAGGCAATGCCGACTGTCAGATCTTTTGTAATGGATGGGGGCCGACGGTGAGGAGATTTTACGGCATGGTCGATATGTATTTTCGCCAAAACTATTCCGCCTGTTGCAACCCATGGCTTTTCATAATTGCGTCGATAACGCCCGCTTCTTGCATCTGGGCCAGGGATTGATTGAATTTTTCCAACAACATTGAATAGCCGGCGACAGCCCTTGAAAACCCGACATGCAAGGGATTGACGGCCAGTGGCGGCTCTAAAAATACAATTTTTCGCGCATCCTGAGGAAAGTGCATTGCCATGATTTGCCTGGCTGCAAACTGGTCGATAACCGCCAGATCGATTCGGCCGGCCAGCAGTTTGAGCAAATTTTGCTTGTCGGTGTTCACCGGCGCTTTGTTCAGGTAATCAGCCGCATCGAATGCCGGCGTGTTGACATATCCGCGGACCACGCCGATTTTATACATTGACAAATCAGCAAGGCTTTTAAATTCGATGGGGCGATCAAACCGTCTGCAAAATACCAATGGCCCACTGGCGATTGCCTGCGACAGGGCAAACGTGACAGCGCGTTCCTGCGAAAAATAAGCAGGATACATGGCATCGTAAGCTCCGCGCTCAACTTCGGCCAACACCCGTGTCCAGGGCATGAAGCTGATTTGGACGCGATACCCCGCCCGGTTGAAGGCGGTGGCCACAATGTCGGATGTGAAACCGTAATTTTCAAGTTGTTTTGCCACATACGGCTGCCAATCCAGCGTTGCCAGGCGAATGATCCGTTCCGCGGAAAAAACCACCGGCGCAGCGATAATCAAGGCTGCCGAGATGATGAAAAGGTGAAATAAAAAAAAACGCATGTGCCTATCCAGATTGGGGCGTCTACATACAGTCACTTCAGTTATTGTATATTTACCGGAAAACGACACCGTTAGGTTGAAAATTCCCCCTTTGGCAAAGGGGGGCCAGAGGGGATTTATTCATGCAAACCGGCCCGGTCTAATCGAAACCATGCCGCGCCATGATTCCGGCAATGGTGCCGTCATCAGTGATTTGCTGCAGGCCGTAATTGAAATCTTCCAATTTTTTTTGATAATTGTTGGTGTTTTTTGAAAACATCAAATACATGGGATGAATTTTCAGCGGGGGATCGATGAACTGGAATGCCTTGGCCTGCCGCGCAAACACGCTGTGGATTAAATATTGCGCCACGAATTTATCGATCAGGGTCAAATCGATGCGCTTGTTCAACAATTTTTTTAAATTCAGCAATTCGCTGTTGGCCTGTTCTTTATGCAGATAATCGGCCCGATCAAATTCGGTTGTGTTGACGTAACCGCGAACGATGCCGATCCGATAAGGCGTTAGGTCTTGTAGGGTATGATAGACAATATCTGCGTCCCGGCGCTTGCAAAAGACCAGCGCGCTTTCGACAAATGGATTGGACAGCGCATATATTTTTGCCCGCTGTTCGGAATAATAGGCAAAGCAGACCGCGTCATATTTGCCAATATTGGCATCCTTGAGGGCCCGAACCCACGGCAAAAAACTGAATGTAACCCCATAACCGACCCGATTGAATGCCGTTTTGATAATTTCAGCGCCAAAGCCATTTTCCGCTAAATTTTCGCCAATATACGGCGGCCAGTTCAGCGCTGCCAATTGTACCGATTCACTATCGGTCTGGCCGTGAGCGACAGCGGCGAATAACAGTAACAAAAAAATTGAACCAACGCCGATTCGATCCAGAATCAGATCAACAATATTCATGGCTACCTCATGAAAGGGGTACCTGTGCGGACCTGCTGACAAGCGCGATGCTACCCGGTAAGATCAAGCAAAAAACCCATATTTTTATCATAGGCATCGATCTGGTTAAGATTGGCTTCATAGCCCCGTTGCGCGGCCATCATGGACGGAATCTCGCGCTCCAGGCTGACATTGGATGGCGGGGGTGGGGCGGATGGCGCCAGATCCGCGTCGGACGGGGCGGGGGGAACGGATGGTGTCGGCGAACTTTCCGGCGCGTCGACGCGCGCGGCGACCGTACCGTCCGGATTGTTCGTCATTTCCGTGCGGCGGGCGGTATAGCCGTCGGTATTGATGTTGGCAATGTTACCGGCAGTGACATTCATGGATTGTTTGAATGCATTCAGGGCGGACAAACTGTTGTTGATTCCAGCTATCATATCTTACCTCCTTGGTATGTTTAAAATGAGCAATTGGCTTTAGTCAACAAAAAGATGCCGCAAATTGCCAATACCTGCCAAAATTTAGCTTGAGCATGTGCGCCGTTACCTGTATTTTAACACATTTTTTTCAGCTATTTTGACAATTTATAGCCATTATCCGACACAAAGGCTGCGAATCGTTCGCAAAAATGGTAGTGGCATGATAGAAAGCATGCAATACTTGTGCGCGCATTTTGTGAATACGCATGAACGCAGCAATTCTAATTATTGCCGAAATGCCCTGCGGTGGAATACGTTCACATGAATTGAAATCAAGGAAACTGATATGAACTCACCGGACAGCTCGACCCCACCGGAAACAGACAACCGCAAACTCCAGTCGGTCAAAAAAATGAAAGCGATCATGACCGATTATTATGTCGAAGCCAAGACCGCGGCCCAAGCCGGCCGGCAAGTGGCCTGGATCACCAGTGGCGGGCCGGTTGAACCGCTCATTGCCATGGATATCATTCCGGTGTATCCGGAAAATCACGGCGCCATGATCGGGGCGTCCAAAATGGGCGATGATTTATGCGCCAAAGCCGCTGAAATGGGCTATAGCGATGATTTGTGCGCTTATGCCCGGGCCGATATTGCCTGCGCGCCCATCGATGGCGGCCCGATCGGGGGATTGCCCAAACCGGACATGCTGGTGTGCTGCAACAACATTTGCGGCACGGTCCTGAAATGGTACGAGGTGCAGGCGCGCTATTTCAACGTTCCGCTGTTCATTCTGGACACGCCCTGTTGCCATACCCGATTTTCCGATCAGGCGCGCCGTTATGTGCGCGGCCAACTGGATGAATATATCCAATTCTTGGAAACCGTTGCCGGCCGCGGGATGAATCATGACCGGCTGACTGATGCGGGACGGCTGTCCATTGCCGGCCAGCGTCTGTGGCAGGCGGTGCTGGATACCACTGCCAACAGGCCGGCGCCGATGAGCGCCTTTGACGCCTTTTTCCATTTGGCGCTCATCGTCACCTTGCGCGGCAAACAGGTGGTGGTGGATTATTATACCGAGTTGCTGGCGGAATTGAACGCGCGCGTGGCCGTCGGCATTGGCGCCGTGGCGCCGGAACGCTTTCGGCTGCTGTGGGACAATTTGCCGATCTGGCACCGCACCAAATGGCTGTCGCAAAAATTCGCCGCGCGCCAGGCCTGCCTGGTGGCCGACACCTACACATCAGCCTGGTGCGGCACGTTGAAGTATCTGGATGAATCCGATTTTCTCAACTCCATGGCCGATGGCTACACACGCATTTATCTGAACATCGGTATCGATCAAATGGCTGAATCAGTAATCCAAATGATCGACAAATACCATATCGACGCCATGGTGCTGCACTCCAACCGCAGTTGCAAACCCTATTCATTCGGCCAGTATGACATCGAACGCGCGGTGCGAAAAAAATGCGGCATTCCCACCCTGATGATCGAAGCCGACATGGCCGATGGTCGCAATTTTTCGGAAAGCCAGATCGATACGCGCATCGATGCTTTCATGGAACTGCTGGAGGCCGGCCAATCATGACTATTGCGACAGACAAGGCCACGATGCTCATTCTGGCGGCGGGCATCGATGTCGGCTCCATCAGCACCAAAGCCGCCATTGTGCGTGGGTTGCGCCTGCTTGGCACGCATGTCATCTCTACCGGATACAACACCGAACAGGCTGCCCAGCGTGCGCTGGCAATCTTGACCACTCGCCTGTCGATCGATCCAAGCGCTATTCGCCGCATCGTCGCCACCGGCTATGGCCGCAAAAATGTAGCCTTTGCTCATAACGCGGTGACTGAAATCACCTGTCACGCTGCAGGCGCGCGTTTTCAGGATAATCATGTGCGCTTTATCATCGATATCGGCGGCCAAGACAGCAAAGTCATCGCCCTGGATGCCGACGGGCGGGTTGCCGACTTTGCCATGAACGACAAATGCGCCGCCGGCACCGGCCGTTTTTTGGAGGTGATGGCGCGCGCGCTTGAAGTGGATCTGGATGCATTTGCAAAATTGGCCATGACCGCTGATCAACCGGCGGCTATCAGCAGCCTGTGTACGGTATTTGCAGAATCCGAAGTCATTTCACTGATTGCGCGGGGTGAAAAGCGCGGCAATATCATTGCCGGCATCCATCAATCCATTGCCGCTCGCGTGACGGCCCTGGCCGGTCGGGTCGGATGGACCGAACCCATCATGATGACCGGTGGCGTGGCCTGCAACATGGGGGTGGTCCGCGCGCTTGAGCAGGCATCCGGCAAATCGATCCGGCCGGCTCCGTTGGCCCAGGCCAATGGGGCGATTGGCGCGGCAATTATTGCGCTGAACGCAGTTGGGAGATAATGTTGATTGAGTCGGTATCGAAATCGCTGTCAGGATCGAATGATCCGATTTTACCTGTAAACGCAATAATCGGATTAATTTCGATCCCGATTTGTGCGCCATAACTAAAGTTGCTGTTCATAAAGGGAGATAATACATGGGATTCAGCGTGCTGAAGCGGCAAGTCGGCATTGCCAAACAAATTGATGATTTTCTGGATCAGGTCAGCGAGGCCGGGCTTATTTTTCAAACCGGCGCAGAGGCTTTTTTGCGTGATGACCTGGTTGTTTTCAATCAAAAAAAGGAACAAATTATCAAAACCGAACACAAAGGCGATGCCCTGCGCCGGTCTTTGGAGGAAAAATTGTATCGCCAGACCCTGATCCCGGAATCTCGCGGCGATGTGCTGGAGCTGCTGGAAAACACCGATGCCCTGCTCGATCGCTTCAAAGGGGCGCTATGGCAATTTTTTTTGGAAAAACCGGTGATCTGCAATGCATTGAAGCAAGATTTTCTGGAATTGATCAAATGCTCGGTCAACGCGGTCGAATCCATTGTGCGCTCATCTCGCGCCTTTTTCAAAGATTTGAATGCGGTGGCCGATCATATGCATAAGGTGATCTACTGGGAAAGCGAATCGGACCGCGTCGCCTCACGCTTGCAGGCCGCCATTTTCGAACGTAACGACATCGGGCTTTGTCATAAAATTCAATTGCGCGACTTTGTGCGCCATATCGATAAAATTGCCGATCGGGCCGAAGATGTGGCCGACCGGTTGGGCATTTACGTCATCAAAAGATCGCTTTAGGAGCCGCCCATGTTTGCCTTTTTTCTTTCCAGCGGCTTGTTCCTGGGCTGGTCGCTTGGCGCCAATGATGCCTCCAACGTGTTCGGCACGGCCGTGGGCACGCGCATGATCCGATTTCGTACCGCTGCCCTGATTTGCAGCCTGTTCGTGATTGTCGGCGCTGTAGTCAGCGGGGCCGGCGCATCCCATACCCTGGGCAAACTGGGAGCGGTAAACGCTCTGGCCGGCGCCTTTATCGTGACTTTTTCAGCCGGATTGAGCGTGTATCTGATGACCCTGGCGCGCTATCCGGTCTCCACCTCGCAGGCGATTGTCGGGGCCATTATCGGCTGGAATTTTTTTTCCGGCTCCATCACCGATGCCTCCTCACTGACCAAAATTGTGATGACCTGGGTACTCTGCCCAGTGCTGTCGGCCGTCATTGCCGTTTGTCTGTACAAAATCGTGGCGTTCGTCATCGCGCATGCCCGGCTGCACATGTTTCGCCTGGATACATGGACACGCTACGGCCTGGTGCTGGCCGGCGCATTCGGCTCATATGCGCTGGGCGCCAACAACATTGCCAACGTCATGGGGGTGTTCGTTCCCGTGGCCCCGTTTCCCAGATTGTCGCTCTTTGGCGGGTTGAGCCTTTCACCGGCCCAGCAGCTTTTTTTGATCGGCGGCATCGCCATTGCCGTCGGCGTATCCACCTACTCCAAAAAAGTCATGCTGACTGTCGGCGAGGGCATTGTGGATCTATCGCCGGTGTCGGCTTTTGTGGTTGTCTGCGCGCATTCCATCGTATTGTTTCTGTTTGCATCCAAAAACCTGGAGTTGTTTTTGAAAAGCTACGGTCTGCCAACCATTCCACTGGTGCCGGTATCCAGTTCACAGGCCATTGTGGGCGCGGTTATCGGCATTGGTCTGCTCAAGGGCGGTCGCGGCATTCGCTGGCGAACCGTGGCCGGCATTGCCAGCGGATGGGTCACCACGCCCATCATCGCCGGTCTGGTCAGCCTGATTGCGCTGTATTTCATGCAAAACGTTTTTCAACAACCCACCTATAAACCGGTTCACTTCCGCATCAGCGGCGCGGTCATTCAGCAACTGGCCAAAAATCAGATGGATACCCAGGCGCTCATGCCATTTGAGGGCAAGCTGTTCGATGACGCGATCAGCCTTAAAAAGGCAATCGGCCTGAAATCGCCTGAAATCGAGCGCGTGCTGGACACAGCCAGGATCGAACCGACTGAAATCAACTCCCAAAAACTGAACGCCGTCGATCGTGAACGCTTGACGCCGCAACAATGGCAAGCCCTGCAATCGCTGAGCGGCATGCTGTTCAGCCACCGCTGGCAACTGGCCCAGGCCCTGGCCGGTCGAAGTGAGCAGTGGCGGCCCGAAAGCTGCCCGGAACCATATCAAATCACGGATCAGCTCGATTATTTGTATCGGATATTTCGCACGCGATAACGCTATGATGAACAGAGTTACCATGGAGCCACCCCAGAATACGCAGCACCAGTTCTTTTTCATCCATACATTGCTCCAATAGCCGTCATTGGGTTCACAACTGGGCTGGGGTTGTTTGCTTGTGGGTGACAACCTTCCTGGCGGCATCGGTTAACCCTTGACGATCAAGGTGGTGATGTAGCCGAAATAGCAGCACAACAGCAGCAACCCGTTCATGCGCGATACGGTGTAGGTTTTTCTCATCATCAGCCAAGGCAAAAAACTGACCAGCATCATGGCCAGATAATCATAAATCAGGCCGCTTTCAATGAACCCGCCCGGAATGGAAATGGGACGGACCATGGCGGCCGCGCCGATGACGCTGAGGATGTTGAAAACATTGCTCCCAACCAGATTGCCGATGCTGATGTCCATCTGTTTGCGCAGGGCTGCGACCACCGATGTGGCCAATTCCGGCAAAGAGGTGCCCAGCGCGACAATGGTCAATCCAATGAATTTTTCACTGACGCCGAATGTTTTCATGACGATGACGGCCGAATCGATCAGCACCTCGGCCCCGACGACCACGCCGGCAATTCCAGTCACTATATATGGGAACTAACATATTAAAAGGGGCCTTGTAACAATAATAAGTTTGGAAAAATTTGCCCAGATTTCGCGTAATTTAATGATAAATTTAACTTGTCATTAAATCCCTTTTAATATGTTAGTTCCCATATATAATCTGCCTGGGACGTGATCTGATCACTCCGATCTCATTTAACTCGGTTTCGCTCTCTACGATGGCGTCCTTGTCACTATTTTTTGATATCCGGTAATTGTAAATGGTGTACATAATCACACCGGCAAACAAAATGAATCCCTCCAGCCGGCTGATCTGCGAGTTGAGCGACAAAAGCATCAAAAATACCGAAATCGCCAACATCAACGGAATATCCCGCCGGACCACCGATTTATCGCTGGTAATGGGCATCAACAACGCCGCCGCCCCCAAAACCAGGGCGATGTTACAAATATTGCTGCCCACCACATTGCCCACGGCAATCATGCTTTTTTCCTGAATCGAGGACACCACGCTGACCACCAGCTCCGGCGCCGAAGTGCCGAACGCCACGACGGTGAGCCCAATGACAATGGGCGTAATACCAAGGCTTCTGGCCAGATTGGCCGAGCCCTTTACCAGCCATTCCGCCCCGAAATAAAGCAGCGCAAACCCCAACGACAGCAATACATAGTGTATCCACATGTTTTGTTTCCTTTTGATGAATGGGCGAATTGTAAAAAACGTTCCGCTGTTTATTGAGCAAGTTATACGCCAATTGAAAAAACGCGGCCAGTCCCCATTCGCAAGGGAGATTCCATTGGGTATGAAAGCTTGATCATAATTGTATTTTTATTATTTATTTTAGATAGTTGAATTAATTTTGTCCCACCTTGGGTAAGCCATATTTTCGCATGTCGCTGCCAGCCAAACCGGCAGGCAACAGGATGACCTGACCCGCCAAAGCCGGGCCTGTCTGTCACCTGTTCATTTCATCGTTGCCCGCGATTGTATCCTTCTTGTTGACAATTCCTGAGGCGCTGCCAGGCGTCGATTGAGTTAAAAATCGCCTATAATCTGTATAATTATCAACCATATCAAATAGTTGAATTTGAACACCATATGATTTCATAGCGCATTTGCGTGTTGGCACATATCTTGACCCATTGGCAAATGAATGGTCACTAAAACCTGAATACAAGCGCACAACTGAGTCTTGTTACCGGTTGAAGCCATCCGGCGTCAAACAATTAATAGGAAGATCATGATGGAACACTCACACGCAAGCAAAAAGATGGGATGGGAAGTTGCGCAGGATCTGGAGGCGCAAAAACGCGGCATTTTTGAAAGAATGATACCTGAATGGCGCCATCTGCGCCTGGCCCTGGGCGGGGTTATCGTATTTTTCGGCGTATTTCTGATTGGCATTTTAAAGGCGTGGGAACCTTTCTGGTAGCCGGCGCCTGTATGTTGTGACAACATTTTTTTCCAAAACTGCGCGCCATCGACCTGGATGCGGAAATCGGCGCCCAACCGTTTTATGCGGCTCTGGGCTTTCCTTTACGGACAGATAGGGTTCTTTCGTCAGCGGCTGCGTGCCCCTGACCGATCCCAAATCAGGCAAAGTCCAGGCTATCCTGGCCGTGGATTTCGACGCCCGCCATTGGAAAATGGATCTTGCCGTCAAAGCCGGTTTGCCGGTGGGGATGGCCGTTCTCGCGCTGGTCGCCATTATTCTGATTGGCACGGCCCTGTCGCTTCGGCGTGGCCGCCGTGAAGGCCTGCCGCCGGGGTGGTTGAGGCATCTGGAACCCGGGCTGACGGTCGCGGTCGGTTTGGTTTTGACCCTGTTCGCCGCCTGGTTGGCCCATAATGAAGCCAACCGAAATCAGGCCGCCGCATTCCGACATTTGGCCGAAAGCCGGACCGCCGCGCTGGCTGAAGCGTTCCACGGCTTGCGGGATGTGGAGCTTGAAGGGTTGGCGCGCTTTGGCAAAGTGTCCTATGACGTGGCCGTACTGGATTATCACCTGCCTGACGGGAAGGGTGACACGATTCTGGGCGATTTCCGGGCACAAAACCCCGGTTGCGTCTGCGTCATGATGACCTCGGATCCGAACCCGGTTCTGGCCCTGGCTTGGATGAAAGCCGGGGCGGCCACCTACCTGCGCAAGCCGTTCGATCCGGAATACCTGATAGAGGAGTGTGTCCGGGCCCGTCGGGAACGGGATCTCCTGCGGGTCGAGGACCTGTTGGAGGAGCGAACACGCGAGCTGCGGGACCGGGAGGCGATGCTGGGTCGAAAAACCACCATGCAGCGCATGTTGCTGGACACCATCGACATTCAGGTTTGGTACTTGACCGATATCGAGACATACGGCCAGCTCAACCGGGCCCATGCGGATTTCCTTGGGCTGGATGTCAAGGCTGCCGCGCATAAGCGGTTGGCTGAGTTTCTTTCAGAAGAAGTGGCCACGGTTTGCAGGGCCTCCAACAACGAGGTGTTCCGGACAAAGCAACCGATGCGCACGCAAGAGTGGATTCCCGACGCTGAAGGGGAGCTTCGCCTGATCGCCATCACCAAGACGCCCCGGCTCGATGCGCACGGCAATGTGGAATATGTGGTGTGCGCGGGGGCATCCTTCATAGCGCCATAAAAGTAGTTTACACTTTTGATTGGATGAACTGCTCGCTGTTAGCTTTTAGCTGTTGGCCGTTAGCTAATTG
>JGI10211J34971_10003493_pt1 | contig 12578 bp, 11 predicted proteins | sample Etolagsediment_FD_34971 | JGI IMG/M metagenome (IMG submission 34971) | reverse complement strand
TATGAAAACTCTCTTCATATAGCTCAACTTCGATATCATTATTAATCCATGCTTTAAGCCCCAACGACATGCATAACCGGCTGGTGGAAGTCGTGCCGCTTCGCTATGCGGCTTCCACCAGTCCGTCGGTAATGCGGTTGTTAGGCTTTTTCTTTCGGTATTCTTTCTTGCGATGCTGCGCGGTGTTCTGCGAATCTCACCCCTCGGCTCGAGATTTTCTACAACGTCATCAAGAACAGCTTCCCAATCGCCCACGTATTTAGCGACGACAGCTTTTGGATTGAAGTCTTCCAAGACGAGGGAAAATTTTTCCACGCCGCCTATAGCTCCCCCAATAACTCTGGCCTTCATATGGGCGTTTTGTGCAGATTCGAGAATCCTCTTATTGCCTCTTGCTCTTAAGCGGTTGGTCAGACACGTCATCCTCCAGCCGTAACCCTGGATTGCCCTTGATTCCGTTCCGACGAAAGATAGCCATTACATCATCCGCGCTGATTGGATTAGAATAGTCTGGACCGTATAACAAGGCGAACTTCCCTGCCAGGCCATGAAGCATTGTTTGTGGTTTGCGCACAGCCGTGCTTTTTGCCTGATCGGACATTGCAAGCCAAACTGCTAACCGGTAAACATCCTCTGGAAAATGAATTTGAATTCCTTTGAAAGCACTTACGGGTATCTCGTCAAAGCTCTCTTTGCCAATTGATGCTTTAGACCTTGGCATAAAATTGCCTCCTACGGGACCTCAGTTCCACACAAAGCTGGAGCTTCCATATCCGTGTGTTCCCAAGCTGGAACTTGGTAAGAAGGGGAAACATCAAGCCCTGCCCTTTACCAGGAACTCGTTCATCTGTTCCACGAACGCCGATGTGCCTTGAATGACGCTCATGACCTGATCCGGGTCGAACTGAACCAGTGGCCGGTAATCCGCCTTGTGGCGATTATCGAAAAGCCAGTCGTAGTGTTTCCCCCAGGATGCATCCATTCTTTGGGGCCGAATGAAATCCCGGTGAAGGATTGAACGGACTTCCTTGTGTTTCTTGAATTTCCTGCCCTCTTCGATGAGAACTGCCGAAAAAGCGTGAAAGCAGGCGAAGTAGGAATCTCTGACAGCGTTCTGATACCTTCCTGATGTATGATTGTCTCGGGCAGAGGCAAGGTCTTCCCTCGCCTTTTCAATCCAATAGTCCACTATCGCCCAATCATTCATGCGACAACCGCTCCCTCTCTGATGATCTCCTCGTAAACTGGAAACTGGGTGAAGATGCCCCCTTCCCACTCCTCGCCGGAAACAAACAAAGGGCTAAAAATCACATCATATGTCATTCCGATGTCGAAAAGGGTCTCAATAACGACCTTTTCTTCTTTCCAGTTAAGTTTTCGTGAACTGACCAAGAGCAGGTCCGTATCGGAGTGTTCATCCGAGTCCCCCCGGGCTTTTGATCCAAACAGAATGACGTTCTTGATGGGGAACCGCTTTCTGAGAGCTTTTTCCGCAGCTTCAACCGCCTGCCGCTCGTTTGCCTTGAGCGAGGCGTCTTTGAATGATTTCATGAGTGTTCTCCCGTGGCTCGAATCCGGTTCTTCTGCTCCAGCAGCCAAGCGCAACTGCCAAAACGCTTCAAGGAATGGCCTGAACCTCCACCCGACGGTTCAGTTGCCTGTTTTGATCCGTGCTATTGGGGACTATCGGCATGGCTTCACCATAGCCTGCCACACGGATACGGTCCGGTGATAGCCCGAAATTCCCTAACAGGTAATTCTGTACTGACATGGCCCGGACCGGTTGGACAGGCACAGGTCGGGTCAGCGCATTCACGATCCCACCCGAGGTTGTTTCAAATCTATACTCCCCGGCAACGGCATTTGTCGAAAGAAATACAGTGAAAGCCACTAATAAGGTCCATCGAAACATGACAGCTTCCAGAACAAAGTACTGCTTTATTGGATCGCCTTATGCTATTTCAACCGAAAACACACCCGGCCCGGTCCTTCCTTGGGTGAACAATGCGTGCATTACATCTGAACCCGAGGTCCTGATTTTAATTGAAGTATTGGATTTGCAGTATTACTCTTACAAAACTTGACCCACGTAGGTCAACTCATTTTACTAACCCAAAGAAAACGCAGGTATGAACATGGAACTGACCGAAGGCACGAAATTTTTTTTGACTACCAGAAGAAATAGTCGCCAAGGCTGTCGGCCTGTCGTTCATAGAAACGAAACCCGTCTGCTAAATCAGCAGTTGCCTCCTCAAGGATTTGAACCCTCATTTGAGTTGTTCCCTTACGGACTTTTTGGCCTCTGCTATATCCAGAAAATGTGAGGTCCTTTCTGATATCCGCTTTTCTCGATCGCGCAAGACATCTGCGTGCCAGGATGGAGAGGGTATATTTTCGGGTGTTCCGGCGAGGTCAGCCCAGATTTCTTCGATTGCCTGCAGCTTGTCCTCGATGCTCATTTGTTCCAATGGAATGTTAAAGTGCATGATAAATCTCCAACTATGTTTAAACAATAAACGATTTGATAGAACCATGGTCAATTATGGTGACTTATGTCTTCGCTTGCAAATACTTTTTCCGATGTAGGCAATTTTTTTCAACAAATTCCGTGTGCGTTTTCATATGATCATTTTTGAAGAGAGGATTTTTTCCGAGGCCACCAACATTCCGAGGCAACAACCTACAGATCCCCCCTGCCTTTGTGTAGAGCAGTGGCCATCAAAAATCGCTGTTCTGTTGGCGGTCAGCTTGAGCCCGTTGTTCGCAGTTTTTTCTTTCGATTATGCTTACGGTTCTTGCTTTCCTTTTTTCGCCTTAGATTTATTCACAAGTCCTTTTAAAGAAACCTCCGCTGCATGGTTCTCTTGATTTAACGCTCAGGTTTTATGATGAAGGTTTTACTCCCAACAGGAAAAGGAACGCCTGTCAGGAGACGGGTAGGCAGAGTTTGAGGTGGTACTCCATGGGGAACCTCAGCAAGATAGGCGAAAGGCGTAAGGGTTTGGTTTCAAAGGTCAATTGAGAGGCATCTTAGTGAAAATAGCGGGTAAGTCAAGAAAAATAAATGAAAAGAGAGGGAGGGGTGGCGATGGACGAAACAGCTTAACTCATCAGTCGATTTCTCTTGATTTCAGATCCTTTTTGTTGTTTTGTAAAAAAACAGTACGTTCTTAATCGGAAACCACTCAAAGCCCACCGTAATCTGCGGACAATTATTGAACCCAAGGCCCTTAATCGAACCATGGAGGTCCATTGTGAAAAAATGGCGTATGGTACCAAGGAGTATAAAGGGGAAGCTTATTTTTTATTTCGGCACGGCCGTTGCTCTCGTGGTTCTTCTGATTGTTGTCGTATTTTCACATAGTATGTACAACAGCTTGATTATAGACAATGATCAACTGATCCGAACGCATACTCAAGACATCGCGAACAGGATCGAAGTAGGGAATCTTGAAGTCGTGACCATTGCCAAGACAATGGCATTGGCACAGAAAAGCGGCCTGTTCGGTAAACGCAAAGCCTCTACTTTATATGCCCTAAATGTCCTGTTAGAAAACCCGAAGCTTACCGGTTCATATTTTGGATACGAACCCAACGCAGATCAGGATGACAAGGCCTATCTCGGGAAAGCGGGTCATGGAGACAAAGGATTGAACCAAAACGGCCGTTTTCTTCCATACTGGTTTGTTGATGGAACCGGAAAGGACAAATTTAAGCTCAACCCTCTTGTTGACATGGAAACCAGCCTTTATTACCAGGGGTGCAAAGAAAGGTTCCTTTCTGACAGCGAAGAGAAACATATGATCACCGAACCCTATCTTTATGAAGGCAAGATGATTGTTGAACAGACCTTCCCTGTTGAGGTGAATGGAAAATTTGTAGGTATTGCGGGTGTTGATCGCGCCCTCACAGAGATACATGCCTATTTGAAAAACCTTAAACCGTATAAATCGGCTGTATTTGTTTTGATCAGTCGAAAGGGTCGGATCATTTCTTCAACGATGGTCCTGGTGTCTAAAAAGACCTTTAACCGGCTTCAACAGACGGGGTTGAGGGATGGAAAAGGTGCTGAGACAGGGATTGACAAGCATATGATGACCCGAAATATTGAGGAAACCGACTACAAAAATATCCTGCATCTTTTCTACAAGCATTCCGGCCCCCCTAAATTGATCCGGCAGGTAGACCCCTTAGACGGTAAGACCTATATCTTTTCAGGGGCGAAAATCAAGACAGGAGACTGGACNATTGTCATGCGTGTTTCTGAAGATGAAATAACAGCACCTATCAGCGATACCCTCGTGAAGGTATTGCTGATTTCCTTTATCGGCCTGTTCATCACCTTCATGATCCTGATCTGGATAGCGAGACGGATCAGCGGGCCTATTTCAGAAGCCGTTGATATTGCCAAAAAGGTTGCGGATGGGGACTTCACGGCCGAGGTAAATGTCAGTTCCAAGGATGAAACAGGCCATCTCCTCAGGGCCCTGGATAGTATGACCGGGAACCTCAATTCCTTAGTTGGCCAGGTACAGCATTCGGGTATCCAGGTGACCAGTTCATCTACAGAGCTTGCGGCTACGGCCAAAGAACAGGAAGCCACCATGGCGACTCAGGTGGATTCTACGAATCGGGTGGTCAAGTCAGTAGCGGAGATTTCCCATGTTGCAAACGATCTGGTGGAGACAATGCAGCGGGTAGCATCCATGTCCCAGGAGACGGCGGTTTTTGCAGGCAGCGGTCAAAGGGATCTGTCCAAAATGGAGGAAGCCATGCGCAATATGGAAAATGCCTCCAAGTCAATATCCGGAAGGTTGGCGTCAATTAACGAGAAGGCGGAGAATATTACCCATGTAGTCGACACGATTACCAAGGTGGCCGACCAGACAAATCTGCTATCATTAAATGCGGCCATTGAAGCGGAGAAGGCCGGGGAGTATGGACGCGGATTTCAGGTGGTGGCACGGGAGATCCGCAGGTTAGCGGATCAGACGGCTGTGGCCACCTTGGATATCGAGCAGATGGTGCAGGAGATGCAGTCTGCAGTGGCTGCGGGTGTTATGGAAATGGACAGGTTCATGGATGAAGTCAAGCGCAGTGCCGGAGATGTCGGCAAAATAAGCGCACAACTGACTCGAATTATCGAGCAGGTCCAGGCACTATCGCCCACCTTCGAAGATGTCAATGTGGCGACGGGTCATCAATCGGAGAATGCCCGGAAGATCAATACCGCCATGGTGAATCTAAGTGAGGGATTGCAGCAGACCATGGAATCCCTTAGAGAAACCTATGCTGCTATCGAACAATTGAACGAAGCCGCAAAAACTCTCCACGAAGAGATCTCACGGTTCAGGACCAAACACAGTCCCGATAGCCGCGGGTAGGGCAGGAACAAATGACTCGCCGACAGCTTATCAAAAGCCTTCTTGAATGGGGAAACATGTTCCTTATATTGGGCCTCCTGTCCTGGGGTTGGATTTTCAGGCCGGCGAGGGCAAGGGGCAGTGAAGACCCGGCAGAGGCTGGGCGTGAAAGCCTCAGCCTTAAAGAAATTGCCCGCAGAAAAATCCATCACGCCAAGGATCACTTTCTCAATCCCTTTGGTGAGGCAGGCCGCAAAAACATCTGGCAGATTCTGCACTGGAAGCTGTTCAGCGAAAATCGTTTCAGGGAGGACTACGACCGGGAGCAGGTGACGCCGGTGTCGATTGACTGGAACGGGGTGCGCCGCAGCAAGACGCTTTCCATCACATTTATCAAACATGCCGGACTCATGATAAAGGATATGGACCGGTATATCCTTGTGGACCCCATTTTTTTCGATCTCTCCTGGTTTATCAAGGATTTTACACCGATCGTTTCTGATATGAATGAGATGCCCCGGCCGGATCATGTACTGATCACCCACGGTCATTACGATCATCTCGACACGCCTTCCCTTGCGTCTCTTGATAAAGATACCCACATGATCACGCCGTTGGGTTACAATGACATTTTTGATGACCTTGAAATGAAGCGTCGGACCCGATTGGACTGGTTTGATTCCTTTGAAGATGGAGAAAGGAAAATCACGCTCCTTCCCTGCAATCACTGGACCATGCGAAACCCCCTGATCGGGCCAAACAGGTCTTTGTGGGGGTCTTTTCTGATTGAGACAGCCAGCGGGCCGACCCTCTATATTTCAGGTGACACAGCCTATTTCGATGGATTTGCGGAGATCGGAGAGACCTACTCCATCGACCTCGCAGTGATATGCCTCGGGGCCTATGAACCCCGCTGGTTCATGGCCGCAAGTCACATGAATCCCCGGGAAACCGTGCAGGCCTTTCGACAACTCCGGGCCCGGCATCTCCTCATTGTTCACTGGGGGACCTTCCGTCTCGGGGACGAACCGGTCTATTTTCCTCCGGTTGAGCTGAAGCTGGAACTGGACAGGGCAGGTCTTTCAGATCGTCTCCTACACTTAGACCATGGGCAGACATATTATTGGGGCTGATGATTGGATGGGGATCAGGTATGGGTGTCGGCCGTGTCCTCGGTCAATAGGCTGAGGAGCATATTCCGGGCCGATTTTCCGGCCTCGTCATAGATCTTGAGGCCCTGATCGAGAAACGGATCGGGCATGTTCCGGTTTAGCTCCACAAATACGGCTTTCAGGATATTCAGGCGCTGATCCACGGCCACCATCTGCCCTTCTTCTGAATGATCTTTGTCTGCAGGAACCGGCGGGACCCCGACAAGCAGATACCAAACCAGATTGTCAAGGTCCGGCAGGAACCCCCCCTTTGTAAAATCGACCGATTCCCTGAAATCGCGGTATGAGCGCAGGTACTCGGTCTCCTCTTTTACCGTTTTTTCCAAAACCCAACCTCATATGTCACTGCCCTGTGGGCCACCAAAACGCAACCATCCAGGTGAACCGATCAGCGTGCATCCCGGATGTATTCTCTGTATCGGGCCTTTAGGTGGGGCAGGGACTTTGCGTCGGGATATCGGCCCATTTCTGCTTCACATCTTTGGATCCTCTCCCCCAAGGGGGGGTGGGTCGAAAACCAGGAGCCCTGCTTTTGCGACCGGGCTTCAATTTTCTTTAGATCTCTCAGGACCTCAATAATGCCTTTGGGATCATAGCCGGTCCGGTATGCGGTCTCCATGGCGCTCTTGTCGGCCTCGAATTCCATGTTTTGATCCAGCCCCTTGTCGAAGAGGGTGTTCTGGAGACTCCCGATCATGTCTTCAAATTCCTTTCCCTTCTTCCCCTCCATGGTGGCTGATGTTATCTTGCCGACACCTTTGAAAAACTGGGCCCGTTGTATGGATTGAAGTGCATGGCGGTGCCCCACATGGGCCACTTCGTGGGCCAGGATACCGGCCAACTGGGCCTCATTATGGATCGTCTTCAAGAGGCCTGAGCTGATGAATATAATCCCACCCGGGCAACTGAAGGCGTTTTGAAGGGAACTCTGGACCACCACAAAACGGTAGGGGATCTCCGGTCTGAGGGAATTCCGGGCAACTGCATTCCCCACCAGGTTCACGTACTTCTGCAGATCCGCATCCTTTACCGGTGTCCCGTAACGCCGAAACCCCTCTAAGGCAAGGCTTTCGCCGATGGTACGCTCGGATTCATAATCGATTTTTGAGGTCGAACCGAGTATGGAGACAGCGCCCTGAATAATCTTACCCTCTTTTGAATTTGGGTCCAGCAGTTTGTCAAAGATCCCTGCAAAGAGCAGGGGTTGTCCCCCGGGGTCCTCGCAAAGGGCAGAGAAAGGGCTTAAAAGACCAACCATCAACCCGAAACAGGCCATTATCCAAATACCGGAAATGCTTTTTTTCATCGTTCATCTCCATTCAGAATCCCACCGCAACAGGGTGAGACGCTTTTTCCGATTACTGCGCGTACTCTCCGATCTTTCCGTTGCGTAGAAAAACGTCTATCTCTTGAGGGGTCACCCTGATGGCCAGTACCTGGTCCAGGGCCTCCTGGTAGGCCTTAGGCGTTCCCTGTTTTTTCGCGTACTGCTCGGTCTCTTTGGACAGTCCCCGGATACTCCGTGACGTCTGGGCCTCATCGGCGCTGATATTACTTCCCTGAAGCCCCGCAAACAGGTTCCCGGTATCTTCAGCCTCTTTTTCAGGGGGGGCATCAGAGACCTTGCCGCGGTAGATCCATCCCTCCTCCCCTGAAACTGTCTGCACCCGGTACCACCGGCTTTGCGATTCCAGGACCGTCAGCTTGGTCCCGATAACCAGATTTGAAACCGTCCTGGACGAGGCCGAGCTGTCGGCTTTGAGTTTGGCCCCTTCAGATGTGACCCAGAGGGATTCCGCCCCGCAGACCGGTACTACATACAGGCCGACCATCGTTAGGAATACCACAAACAGTAGAACCTTTTTCATTTGTCCACACCCCCTTCCTTTTTCCCCATCATACCGCTTTTGCCCTTCCTTTTCAAATGCAAATAGAGATCGCAACCCGCAACCTGCAATCCGCAACCATTCTTTACAGATAATCTCCCACCAGCACAAAGGCCCCCCAGTAGCCGGGATGGGGATATCGGGTCTTCACGTGGCGCATGGCGTTCTGGAGACTCTGGGCCATGGGTTCGGTTTTGTATTCCCTGTAAAACTGCTTTATCAGGATCGCGGTGGAGATGTCGCTGACCCGCCATAGGCTGGATATGACGGCATGGGTGCCTGCATAGAGGAAGGCCCTGTTCATTCCAATAACATCATCGCCGCTGGTGACCTTCCCGAGACCGGTCTGGCAGGCGCTCAGCACCACAAGTCCGGCCCTGATATGTAATCCGAACACCTCCGAGGCCTTCAGATCCCCATCATCCCTGTCGTCCTTAGCCAATTTGACAGCAGAGAAGAGCGGGTTGATCGGATCGAAATCACCGTGAGAGGCCAGATGGATAATGCCGAAATCGGATATATTGCGCACCACCCATCCTTCGGTGGCCCGCTTTCCGGTCAGGACCGTGATGTCAGGGAAGTTCCACCCGATAGCGCCAATCTCTCTCTCTGCAAAGGGGAGATCCAGTGCCGGATTTTCGAGATCAGGGTTCCCCACTGCAAGGACCTTCCTGTTTTTTGCCTCGTCGCGTCGTTGAAGGGTATAACGCAACACGCTGGCGCTCGGGACAGAAAAGAGGGGGAATTCATCCACGAGATAGTCCTTTCCGTCAAAGAGCGTGGCAAAAGAAAGGTGATGCAGCGCGTCATGGGGTACGATACCCACTGTTTTGATGCCTTTAAGGCCTGGCCGGACACGGGACAAAAGCCATGTGTACAATTGCCGCGAGGCCGTTTCCGAGGGCTCAAGGTTCTGGAGCGTCCGGCGGTAGTCTAAGACGGTTTTTCTCAGGGTATCACGACCGATGGGCGTGCGGAAAAGGTCGACACGATCCTGGGTAATCCGCCAACAGAGGATATCGTCAGGGATTAGATAGTAGGCAAGGAGCGCCACCCCGGGCGCTAACAGGTTCCGGACCTCGGGGAGCGTCAGGGGCTGGACAGACAGGATACTGGCCAATTGGGGGTTTTTCATCTGGATCTCCAACATGAGATCCCGGTGCTCATCCGCAGCCCGTTTCAGGGCCTTCCCGTATACCGCCCGCTCATTATCTTCCCGAGACTGGGCCATGAGGGTCTCGTATTCGGCGATTCGGGCCTTCAGGGTCTTTTCCCTGTCGTACATCTCCTGGTCGACTGCCCCGTGAAGGCTGAGCCGCTGGTTTCCGAGGAGATCGATCAGGTTTCTGGCCCGGGAACGCTCGGCCACATGGAAGGCCTCCGAATCTTTGCCCATATCCACCAGGAGGCCCACCAAGGTCTCATAGACATCCATCTTGTTCGCGATAAACCCGTCCCTGAGCTGGTCCAGTTTGATCTCGGCCCTCATGTTCTCAATGACAATCACGGCCCGGATCAGAAGATCCTCAGCCGTTTCCCTGTTTCCCTGTTTGAGCCGGAGTCGGGCAAGGCCGAAGAGGGCCCGCCACTCGGTTTCACGAAGCGCCATGGCCTTAGAAAGATCCAGGGCCTGTGAATAAACGGCTTCGGCCTCTGAAGATCGGTTCAGTGCGCTCAGGGCCTCGCCGTACCCGGCGAGAATCTTGGCCTGGTTGATCCGGTTTCCGATCCGGGCAGCCATGGCAAGGGCCTTTTCAAAGAGGGGCAGGGCCGTTTCCGGCTTTCCCATGCGCAGGTACGTGAGGGCCTGATTCTTCAGATCGTAGGCCATGGCCCAGTTAGAGTTGCGCTTTCTGTCGATGTAGAGGGCCTTGTCTAAGGCATCGAGGGCCTTTTGATAGTCACCCTGATCACGGTAAACAAGGCCCATATTGTTGAGCGTAGTCGCTACCTCGTCCTGCCGGGCCTTCAGGGTTTTTGCGAGGGCCAGGGCCTCTTTCAGATCCCTCAGTGCGCGGCTCTGATTTCCCAGGGTCCACCAAATGAGCCCGGAGGTGTTGAGGGCGTTGACCTGTTCCAGGTCCCACCGGTTCTGACGGGCCTGGAGGTAGACCTCCCTCTGGCCCTTGAAGGCGTCCTGGTATCGGGCTTGAAACCAATCGTTATTGGCCTGTTCCATGGCGATATTGGCCCTGAGCCGATGGTCTTTTTCTCCCGGGTCCAGAAGCGCTAAGGCCTTTTGGTAGCGATCGGACGCGTCGACAAAATTTCCCAACAGACGGTCGCAACGACCGATATCGAGAAGGGCCTGGGCCATCCGCTGCTTCTGTCCCAGGGCATCATAGAGGCGGTGGGCCGCCATATAATGTTCCTTGGCCTTGGCATACCGGCTCAGTCTCAAATCGTAGATCCGACCCATACGCATGTGTTGCCGGGCCACCAGCTCTTCTTTGTTCATAGCCCTGCTGAGAGATGCGGCCGATTGGAATCGCGCCAGGGCCCGGTCATAGTCTGTGGCGTTTTCCAGGACCACGCCCAGATCGTTGAGTGCTTCCACCTGCGGGGTTCCTAAATCGAGGTTCGCCATAATGTCAGCCCCTTCCTCAAGGACCGGAATGGCCTGATCGTATTTCTCCATGCGGGCCTGAACCAGGCCGAGCCGGATCAGGGCATCGGCATGTTCCCGGGAATCCGGTTTCTTCCGGGCGAGCAGATCAACGAGGGCCTTCGCATAGCGTTCAGCCTGCTCGAAACGGCCTGCAGCGTAGGCACTTTCTCTGGCATAGGCATAGAGCTGCGGGACATACCGGTCCAATCCCCTGACCTGGAGGGCTGCGTCCAAGGCCTTGTCAAAGCATACCATGGCCGCGAGAGGCTCTTTTCCCTTGAATGCCTGAACCCCGTTTGACACATACCCCTTGAATCGCTTCTTGGCGAGGGATAATGCCTCATCCTCTGTCATGCCCCAATAACCTAAGGAAACCCACTCCTCCCGGTCTCCTGCCCGTTCCCCGGCCGCGACAAGGGCATCGTGAGCTGCGGCATCGGCATATGCTGCAAAAAAGGGTTCCACCACCTTTGAATAGGGCTGGGGATGCCGGGGAAGGATGAGGGTGGGGACGCCGAGCATGGCGAAAAGGTGCCCCAGGGGATAGGCATATTCAATCCCTGCCCCGGGCAGGAGGGCTAAGGAGACGTCGACCACGCGATCGGACAGGCGGGAGATGGGAAAGGCACGGCCCTTGTCCAATCCGATGGCGACGTATTCAGACGGGACCTGTCCGGGTCTTGTGGGGACCGAATTGGCCATGAAAACAGGACCCTCAAGAAGGAGTCCCTGGGCCCCGGGCAGGCCATTGAAGATCTCGGTTTCAGTGGCGGCGGCCGGGAGGGGCATCACCTCAAAGGGCGGAGGAATTGTATATTTTGATGAGAGGGTAAGAAGACGCCGGCGAAAGGGTTCCCGGTTTTTTACAGATCGCACCAGGTGGGTGGCACTGAGGGCCAGAGGCCGTGTAACGGGCGGGGGAAAGACCGATGGATTTTCATAGACGATGATGCTTTTGCCGTCTTTGGAGCCGGGAATGGCGCCATCCTTGCTGAGTTCCTGAATTGTGATTTCGTCAGGGGTGACCATGAACGCCTTTCCTCCGGATCCATGGCCCGCCTCCCTGAACAGCCGGACACAGGTCCACCCGGGGGGGAGGATTTCCATGAGATCGATGACCTCAACCGGGTCAGGGCCGAAAATGGCTGCAAGGCCGGGGCGGCCTTCCTTGTCCGCCTGGGCCCGGGTCTTTTTCCACGCTTTCCGGTAGGACATCATCACGTCCCGGTACTGGTTTTTCAAGGCGTCAGCCCGGAGGCCGGGGGCCGGGTTCACGCATGCCTCGGCCAACTGCTGAGACTTCACGGCCAGTCCGAGGAGGATCATCTCCTGCTGCTGAAGGGCCTCAGACCCGGCCAGCCGCACCTGCAACGGGACCTGCTCTCCTCCCTTTCCCATAGCCTCCCTGATAAGCTGTCGCTCCTGGTCGATCCGTGTCCGGAGATGGGTCCGGGCCTCCTTCCGGGCGGTTTTCAGGTCTGCTTCAAGCCTCGCTATTGTCATGAGCCTGGGAAGGACCCGGTCCAGCCACGCCTTTTCAGGCTCTGTG
>JGI10211J34971_10003492_pt1 | contig 12582 bp, 5 predicted proteins | sample Etolagsediment_FD_34971 | JGI IMG/M metagenome (IMG submission 34971) | reverse complement strand
CAGACGGTACATAGAGACTTTTCTTCAAGTATAACAACGCAGAATCGACCAGATCCGTCATCGGAATAAAATACTCATGAAATATGCGGGTTAGTGGTGCAATGAATCCGTTTACGCCAGGTCTTTAACTGATAATTAAAGGTTGGAGTTATCCCGAATGCAACCAGATTAGAACAAAGCTGATCAACACTGTTGCAGTCATCAGTGATAGGATCGTAACCAGAAAAGCAGACGATGCAACTTCCATCCAGGAGGCTTCTTTCCTGCCCATGTCTTTGGTTTTGATCCATCTGATCATTTTTAAATTAACGTCAAATTTAGACAGCAGAGTAAATATCAGGAAGGTCCCAAGGATAAATCCACCCGTTAAAATCCATTGTCTGACAGTCAAAATCAGGTAAGTTTTGACAATTACCATCGCTTCTGGAGAATCAATATTGGTAACCAATTCAATAATGGGATGGATGCCATATTTTGTAATTCGCCCCCAGCCAGTAACGGTGAGAATAAAAGACAAGATAATAATGATGAATATCAGATAGAATAGCAGTCTAAGTTTTGATTCAGGATCAAATTTAATCATGTCATATGTCCTTCTGGTTCGGGGTTAAACACGAACTCCTCCGGTTGTTATCGCTAGACCGTTTAGGTAAACAATCCTGAAGCACTAGATAATAATTTACCAGATATTGAATATCATCGACAACAAATTGAATCCAGGTTCTGACGGATATCACATCCGTCCAAAATGATCTTGTCCTGCAGAGCGGACAAGTGTTGTAATGCTTCGCAGTCACATGTACTCGTCATTCGTCATTTGGGCTGATCAGGGCTTTTTTGATATATTTTGAACAGCAGTGCCCCAGGGCAAGCCCGGGGGTGCAGGATTGTCTGCCCACTGGCGGATTAAAAATGTAAATCCCCTAATGGAATACTGAATTGAATAGAGAATTGGCCATCCTGTAATGATGGAATTCCAAGGAAGCCATGATAAGCATTCGTACAGGTTGCACTGCTCCATAACCCGATAGCTGCACCAACAAGGACATCCTCCAAATCATGACGATGAGCATGTATTCGTGAATACCCCACGAAGGTGGCCCCCAGATAGGGCAGGATTGCCCACCGCCAGCCGTATCTTTGATGTATAAACGCGGCCCCAGTAAAGGAGGCCGAAACATGCCCGGAAGGGAATGATTCGCAACAAGATCCATTGGGTCGTCTTTTCTGGGTCACATCTTTCAGAATTTCAGTCATCAATTGGGAAAGAGCAATCGATTTTAACATCTGGAGAGATCCTTCAGGCGTATCGCCGATCGCTATTGTCGTGATAAATCCTCCTGCAGGGATGGTGATACGCAGATTGTCCCCAATATTTTGAGTTCGATTAAAACCAAGGAGGCATTGTGATATCAGCATCAGTAATAAGAAATGAATCCCCGGGTTCATACCATGCCCGGAACAAAAATAATGATGTTTTGTCCACTCCAAAATTGTCGTTCTACAATTCGATTGATCTGTACAGTTCATCCCCGGTAATATAAAACGATTAGATGAGGTGAACATTGCTAGAATTGGATGGAAGATGGGCGGAAATTCACAGCTGATCCAATTTGCACCCGGTTTATTTTTTTTACCCAGGATGTTCTGTGTGTCTATATCCTGAAAATCCAACATCTGGTACCTGGCACTGATTCTATCTCTTCACTTTATTCTTGCGAACACCAAAATTTAATGGATGGTATCTCACCAGCATCCGCCCATGATTTACGGATTGTCAAGATCTTCATCCACCTGGAAACGCAACCTGTTATAAAACTCAGAGGATCAGCATGGAACCACGCCTGACCATTATTACGCTCGGGGTCAAGGATCTGACGGAAGCCAGAAAATTCTATCAACAGGGTCTGGGATTGCCTACCAAAGATCCGGAGGATTCTCCGATAGTATTCTTTAATACATCTGGAACCAGAATTGCTTTGTACCCTCTTGAGAAGCTGTCAGAAGATATCAATCCGAATTGTCCCCCGCAGGGATCAGGCTTTGGCGGCATCACTTTGGCTCACAATGTCCGTCAGAAGCAGGATGTTGACCAACTATTGAGCCAGGCTGTTAGGGCGGGCGCAACATTATTAAAACCAGCACAGGATACATTCTGGGGAGGATACAGTGGTTATTTTTCCGATCCAGACGGTTATGTGTGGGAAGTGGCCTGGTCAGAGAACTTCCAATTTGATGAAACAGGCGCAATCATTCTGCACTGATCAGTTATCCTGATTAAAACCATTCTTTTGGGGAATTAACCTGTGAACACCCTCCAGCAGAGAATTCTAAATGAAGCGGTATATATCGGCAATGGAATCATCAAGGTCGATGGTTTCCTGAATCATCAAATCGATCCTCAATTGATGACTGAATTCGGCAGAGAATTTGTTCGTCTATTCAAAATACACGGAGTCAGATCCATCACCAAGATACTCACCGTTGGTATCAGTGGCATCGCCCCGGCCCTGGCTGTGGCACAGGAATTAAATATCCCGATGGTGTTTGCCCGCAAGCAGCGCTCTATCACGATGATTGAGGGGTGTTACCAGGCTGCAGCTATGAGCCGCACCGGTGGGAAAATTGTTCAACTTTCCGTTTCTCGTGAATACATGTCCCAGGCAGACCGGGTGGTGTTAATCGATGATTTTCTGGCCACAGGTGAAACCATTCGCGCCTTAGCTGAAATCATTAATCAGAGCCGAGCCAGTTTGTTGGGGGTGGGCTGTGTCCTGGAAAAAGTCTTTGAAGAAGGACGTGAGAAATTATCGCACCTAAATGTACCATTGATCAGTCTGGCCAGGTTGAATGTACTGGATAATCGCGTAATCATTGCAGAACAGAACTGAAGTGAGTTCCGAATCATCTCCCCGGCAAGAGTTTTGGAATACCCGTTATTCAGGATCAGAGTACGTTTACGGCACCGAGCCAAATGAGTATTTCAAAGAGAAAATCGACAATCTGGAACCTGGTTTTTTGCTCCTCCCTGCAGAAGGTGAGGGCCGAAATGCTGTGTATGCAGCCCGATCCGGATGGACTGTGGAAGCATATGACTTCAGTGAAATGGCGCAAAACAAGGCTCTGCAACTGGCCCATTCAAATGGTATGGAGATACAGTATCAGTTGACCGATCATCGGTTTGTTCAGTATTCTTCCCACCAGTTTTCAGCAATTGCTCTGATTTTTGTCCATCTGCCCAGTGAGTTTCGCGGTTCATTTCACAAAAGAGTGATTTCCTGGTTGCAGCCTGGCGGCACAATAATTCTGGAGGCATACTCCAAAAACCAAATCCAGTATAAGAGCGGTGGACCCCAAAATCCCGATTTACTTTATGATCTCAAAGTTCTGGAAAGGGATTTTGCCGACTTGGAATCTACTCAGTTCACAGAGCTGGTTCGTCCCCTGCGGGAGGGGCAGTGCCACCGTGGATTTGGCAGTGTTGTACGTCTCCTGGGGAAAAAATAAGTTAGACTAAACGGGCACAATCGCATATACCGCGCCAAACAAGCAAGGGACACAAAAATGTGCCCCTGACTTGATAAAATCCATTTCTCCGAATCAATTACTTGAGCAGCATCATTTTCTGACGATGAACCCCACATCGTCCTTCAGCATCTTCTGCAGATAGAACAGCAAAATAGACCCCGCTGGCCAGTTCCTGTGCTTCCCATTCATACTGATGATACCCGGCAGAAATGCGGGTATTCAGTAATTGTGAGACCAATCTTCCAGTGAGATCGTAGATATTCAATTGCACTTTAGAATCTGCTGGCAGCCCAAAATGTAAGGTTGTCACCGGGTTAAAGGGATTTGGGTAAGCCGGGAAAAGGATGTATTCCCCGGGAATCTCAAGAATCTGAATATTGTCCAGACAATTGAGTTGCCAATCCACCACAGTGGCCGAAATGATCTGCAGATCGCCTTCCAGTGCAGCCAATTTTGGTTCTGACAGGGATGAACCATCGAGTGATATAAAAATCAAACGATCGTTATCATGATACCAGCCCCAGCCACTGGGAAGATCAGGTTGCATGATCTGGTAGTCACCCCTGAAATCAATCTGGATCGCTGCCACCTGACCAGTTGCGACCAAACTGATCTGATCAGGAGCATGAAGGATTTTCACAGCTGAAACGGGCTCCCGGAAGGCTGCAGACTCATTCAGAATCATCTGAACCAGCCAGACCACATCAACGATGTTAATGGAACCATCGTTGTCAAAATCAGAAACCATTAACTGATAGTCCGAGGGAGTCTGAGCGTATAAGATCATTTCGATCATCAGCACAATATCGATGATATTTACCAATTGGTCCTGATTGAAATCGCCTGAATAAATACAACTCCCGTCGTCATCTGTGGCCGCTGGATTGTAATTCATGGCAGCTTCATCGGTACATCCAAAAACCTCATAAATCACTTCGAACGGGAAGGTGAGTGTATCTGCGCCCCCCACATTATCCAGCAGGATCACAGAAACCAGTGTATCCCCAAGATTGGTTTGAGAAGGTGTACCTGTGAGAAGGGCTGAGATGGTGAGTTCACGATGAATCGACAGATTGCGATCCTGGATTTCCTGATTGAAAGTTTCCTGCAGGGCTTGGATATCCATCGATTGCACTGTAACGGGACTCCGCTGGATCTGGTGGGTGAGATCGGGTTTTTGCTTGGAGATTGAATTCCCCTGTGGATCAGTCCGGGTCAAGGTTAATTCTGAATTTTCCAGAGTCATCCAGGACGGCAGTATTTCGGCCACAAAGATGAGATCATCTCCAAAAATTGCCGCATCCACATCTTCCCCAGTCAATTCCATTTCAAACAGGACATCTGCACTGGTAATTGCGGGGGGATCGGCAGTGATAATTGGAGCGTGGTTCACATGAAATACTTCCAGATCGTAATCCTGCACATCCTGCCCACCAAAGAGATCGTATGCCTGGACGGCAACATCATGGCTGCCCACATCTTCCTGCAGCGGAATTCCAGTGATGACTCCGGAAAGCGTGTCTATGCTCAGCCAGGTGGGTGCAGTCAGCAGATCAAACCGGATTTGGTCACCGGCAGGCAGGTCAAGATCATCTGCAATGACCGGGTAAGTATACTCACTGTCCTCCCAGGCCACCAGGACGGGTTCGGATATGATTTCCGGAGGACTGTTCCCCCCGGTGGTCAGATCAACAGTCAGTTCTGCAGCTATTTTCATTGCTTCAAGATTTCCAGCGTTGTCCCGCGCCAGGGTAAAGAAACGATATATATGTTCTGTCTCAACCGTCAGCGTCATACTGGACTCTGTCAATGCCCAATCCAGGGGATAATATCCGGTCTGATCAACTGCCTGATACAAATCCACATTTTCCAGTCCGGAACCCCCTTCATCCTCTACTGCATTCCAGGACAGTGTGAACGTGGTTTCATCCACCATGATGACCTCAGGGGACACCATGCTGACCGGTGCAACAGCATCAATGGTATTGAAAATCGGCGGCGTTTCAATGGGTTCGTTGTTGTCAAAAATGATCGAGGCCACTGCATCGATCACATCACCGGTTTCAGCCAGGGGATTTGACTGAATGGAGTAACTCACAAAACCCTCTCCATTGTGGAGCAGGGTGTCATTGACCGCCAGAAACCCGGCAAAAGGATCTGCAGGTGGCAGGCCGGTTTCAGGTTCAATGGACTCAAATATCCAAAAGGCCTGATTGGTATTTACATTGAGTCCAATATTCACATCCAGAAACAAATTGAGGCTATCACGGAGGTCCAGTCGATCGCTGTAAAATGCCACATTGGAAGGGACTTCAAATATGAAGTTGCCAAAACCAAATTGCCCCAGACGAAAGCTGCCGGGATCAATATCGATATCCAGATCCTGGGTAATCATCACGACCTGCGCTGGCGCAGTGGCCAGATTCGGATCGTTTTCAAATCGAATGGTATAGGGCAAGGTCTGTTCCAGAGCTACCCAATGTTCATCACCATATCCCGGTGGTCCGATGATGTCGTTCGGATCTCGCGGGGCAACTACGGTGGTCTGCCCCATGGCCAGGGCAAGCTGGCGATTCCGGGCATTTATCATGGTCTGCCACGTTTGGACAATACCAATCCCCGTATTGACTTGACTGATGAAGGATCCGATGGCCAAACCAATTCCAACCCCAGGAGGTCCGAGCAGGATCCCTCCCACAACTGCACCGGCAATATGCCAGGTGGGATCCACTGTCCCCATGGCGTTCTGGGCATTTTGTCCCAGAGCGTCATTGATATCATCATCAATGAACTGACGCACCAGCCCATCTTCCTGCTCGCCATTATAGATATCGATGGCAGTCTCCAGCAGGAATTGGTACCCCCATGAATCCATAATAAGAGCGGGATCACCAGAGGCTGTAAAATCAGAATCGTAGGCAGGGACCAGAGTGGCTGTATAGTCAATCAGACCTGTTCCATTGGGATAAATATTGATCGCAAACGTCTGCTGTGTCTGCGGTGGCAATTCCATGATCCAAACCGGCAGGATACGGCGATCGCCCACAATGGCACTGGCTTCGTAATCATCAGTTTCATACTCTGCCGGCCAGTAATGCGGATATTCATCCAGAATAAAAGTGTTGGCGGGAAATGAGAGTACCAGGAAGTAATCCAGCAGATTCACATTGCCATCGTTTCCAACAGTCACCAGCACCCGAATGGGCCAGCCAGGTCGTACAGCGCTGGGACCCTCCAGATGCACCCAGGGCTCAGACATGCCTTCTTCTTCAACAGTAAATCCTCCGGGAAGGAGTACAGAATTTTGCTCCGCATCGGTGAGAATCACATTGTATTGGCCGACTGACATCCCCCGTAAATCCAAACGGGACATGAGATGAGTACTGTTTTGTACCAGAGTCTGATTGGCAATCAATGTTTCACCCGTGGCATTTTGTAATGACAGGGTGCAGTCATCGGTAAACTGGGCTCCGTTGACGCGCAGTGTCACCGATCCCGCATTGCCGCCGTGATCGGGATAAACATCCTGAACTGAAAACTGGAGGATGTTTACCATGAGCAGATTGGGGGTGAGCTCATTGGTGAGAAATTCATTCTTTATCAGGATGTAATAAGTTCCTCCCACCGTGCCGGGCATGATGGTCTGCTGGGTAACTGAGAAGGGCACATTGGCGGCATAATCGTAGTAATTGGGAGCGGGGATGGCTTCGCGACGGATATATACCGCCGTGTAGCCGGGTTGATCCACCGTGCCTAAAACGACCTGTGCATCTTCACCTGCGGGCAGATCTATTTTGTAATAAAATTCATCGCCACTGTTCATGAATATGTTCTGCGGGATGCCGGGAGTCAGCTGGGGTAGATCGACATTGACCGTTGCACTACTGACCAGCATATTGTTTTCCCAATTGCTTTCACGAATGTTGTTCATCAAATCGGTGCGCACAATGCAGTGAAAATCCCCTGGAGTCATCCCCGGCAGCTCAGCATCCAGATCACCATAGGCATCGTATTCCAGACGACGGGACACATCGATCTGCCGGGTGATTCGCATGGATTCCAGGGGATCCAGATCGATTATCCACTGACTAAAGCCCAACAGTGGGTCATCCACCTGCCAATCTTCATCGGTGGAGAAATAGATCCCATCCCGCATCCTGCCGCTGGCGGGATTGTCTCCAATATTCTGGAGAGTCCAGGACACGGTGATAACCTCTCCTGGAACCGCATCGGGTGGGAACGACACATCGGTGACAATCAGATCAGCCGGAAGTGCCATAGTAATGGATAATGGAACTGCCAGCTCATTGTTATCTTCACCATTATGTTCATACACATCATCGCGACTGTCCGCCTGCAGAATCAGGTAGTAATTTCCCGAATAATAATTCGGTATTTCCACACCCATGCCCATCTCACTTGACTCCCCTGCATCCAAGGTGGGATCGGCCCCAATGGAGGCAAGTAGACGATCGGTTCCATCCACAACGGTGTTGGCGGACAGGTATATGGCCACATATTGCTCTGCCACATTCAAATATCCCTCACCGATATTGGTCACTGTCCACATGAGCTCCAACGGTTGACCGGCAATGGCATTTTCAACAGTGTTGTCCTGGGAAATAAACAGGTCGGGAGGAGGGGTGAAAACCACCTGAACCGATGCAATAAGTAAATTGTCATCGTCCAGCTCTGATACCTGATTGGGACCATCAACGGCCAGAATCAGATAATACTCACCGGCAATTCCATCGGGAAAACGAATAGTGATTTCTCGAGTATAGCTCGCGTTCCCCAACAACGCACCATTGTGCACCAGATGTTTCAGATTCACATCAGAATCATCCAGCATATCATCTGCAGAAAGGTAAACATCTTCATCCCAACGATTCTGGAGAGTTGTTCCAGGAGCGTCATTTCTCACTCTCCAGGAGATGGTTTCTGTCGAACCGGATCCCGCTGCAGAAGGCCATTCTCCTCCCCAGTGGGTAGCCACTAAATCGACGGGAGGGTATTCTTCAACCAGGAAACCCTCACTACCCAGCACATTGTTGTTTTCATCCGTGTGTTCATACACATCGTTACCGTGATCAGTGACCACATAGATGTAATACTCCCCTTCCGATAAGCCTGCTGGAAGTAACAAGTTCACTTCACTGGTATAGGAAGATTGATTCCAGAAATTATCCAATTGGGTTTGCAGCACTGCCAGTTGGACTTCCCAGGTACTGTCCCAAACCGGAGAATCTGAAAGATAAATCCGATCGATCCACTGGAGCCCAGGTTCAACAATGCTTTCACCCTCATTCTCAACCCACCATTCCACAAGTATGGTTTCACCGGCAACTGCTGTATCGGGAACATCGATGTCCACTACCTGCAAATCCGGCCAGGGGCTCAACTCCACACTGACAAAAGTATCACTGATGAAGAGGTTATTGCCGGTGTTCTCATCTGGCAAACTGGATTGCGGATCTATTCTGAACACAGGATAGAATGTCCCAAATAATCCCTGTGGCAGAGTGAAGGTCACTTCGCCCCACATTGCGTCGCCTGCATCCAGACTGGTGGACAATTCAAATGTATGTAGGTGCAACAGATTGTCCAGATCTACTTCCGCTGTCGGGCTCAGATAAATGTGATTGGACCAAAGGCGTTCGATCAGATCTCCGGGTCCCAAATTCTCCATCTCCCATTCTATTTCGAACAGTTGACCTGATTCAGCCGTGGCACCGAAATCGATCCCTGTAATGGCCAGATCCGGGGACATTATCTGAATAGGGATCGGACTGACGGTGACATTATCATCTTCATAGAAGTGTTCGAAAACGTCATTGCGGGTATCGGTTTTTACAGCCAGGTACCAGTTCCCAATCAAATCACCCGGCAGTGTGACCTCAATTTCCACATGATAATCATGTCCGGGGCTCAAATTGCCGCTTCGTGTAAACTCTCCCAGAAAATGAGCACCGGAGAGGTCTCCGCTGTCATCCGAGACGAGGTATGCGCGATCCTGCCAGTTCCCTTCAAATGTTGATCCAGGACCGATATTTTCAACTTCCCAATCTAGCCAGATGGTTTGATGCGCGGAGAAAACAGTGGAATGCTGAATATTGTTTACAGCCAGATTAGGAGGAGGCAGCAGGATAACGGTGAGCTGCTCCGGGGCAGAAATGTTGTTCACATCGTTGACAAATTCTTCAACAGTGTCTCCGTCATCGGTCTGGATCAGGATGTAGTAATCACCCCATATCGGATGCGGAATGGAGTAGGAAGTGTTTACCGAATAAGACTCATCGGGGAGTAAATAGCCGGTGTGAGATACATTCCCCAGACGGAAATCGTTACCGGAAAGTACAGTGTCGGCTGAGAGGTAGACAGCGTCATACCAGGAATTCGTCGGCGTGGGTGCTACATCTGTGTTGGTAACCGTCCAGCCAAGGTTGATTTCCGTGCCAGAAAAAGTGACGTTCGTGGCGTTTATCTGAGTCACTTGCAAATCCGGGAATGGGGACAGCTCTATGAATACCGACTCACTGATGGCCGTATTGTTATTATGATTCACTTCCGGCATCCCTGAACTTACGCCGGTGGTGAGTATCAGCACATGGTCACCGAAGATGATGTCCGGCAACTCAAAACTGCGGGTGTTGGCATAACTCTCGCCAGGATTCAGGAAACTCACATTGGGAAAATGACCCAGCAGAAGATCGGTGTTGGCACTTAACAAAGTATCAGGAGACAGATACAGTCGATCGTACCACTGTGGAGAATTGGTGGGAGCCTGTCCATCATTGCGCACCTCCCAGGTGACGGTGAGATCCTGGCCTGACCAGGCAGAGCTGGGCAAATCGATATTGGCCACAACCAGATCGGGCAGATGCCGAACGGTAAAACTCCAGATCGGTCCCGCCGTCTCGCCATAAATATTCCGGGCAACAATCTGCCAGTTATAGGTAATACCATAGGTAAGATTTGAGGGAGGATCGTACTGAATGCCCGTCAACCAGTCCGCCAGAGGTTCCTGGGGTGGATCTGTATCAACCGTCCATAAGTAAATATCGTACCAGAGAGTTCTGTCCGCTGGTTGCCAGCTCAGCGTGAGGGTGGGTTCCACATTCACATCCATATCGATGGGGGCGGGATCAGCGACGAATCCTGGTAATTCAGGGATTAACGGATTTTCAGTAGATATAGAGCCCAGGATCCACTGACTGAATTGGGTTATATTTTCGGCAGTGAGCTCATTTTCATAGGGATTATGACTGGTATTGGCCACCTCCCAGGGTGAATCTCCGGATTCACGCTGTAGCCAGCGCAGGTCGCCAGGGGCAGAAATGCCGCTGATGGGAGACAACTGTACTGAAAAATCGGCATCGAAGTTCAAACCAGCAGGAGCATATGCCACAGACCAGTAGCCATTGCTTCCGACGACAGCAATGCCATCAGGGGCATCTCCGCCGGGGTTGCCGTCATACCGTCGGACAGAGATGAGTGCATTGCGATCCAACTGATTAAACAGCAGACTCGTAAATGTATACTGGTCCTGGAAATCAAATATTAATTCACCCAAGGCCTGTACAGTTGAACTCCTGGTCACCTCAGCTGCAAAATTCAGATCCACTGGTCCCTGAGCCAGATCGTCAAAAGGGACAACAGACATTATAAGTGCATCTTCCCCCGGTTCAGTGATAAGCTCACGTCCGGCATTGGGTCCATCCAGCTCAAAAATCCAATCACTCGTATGGGCGACATCGATTCCATCAGGATCGATGCCAAAGGCATAGTGAATCTGATCTGGAGCTCCCTGGATGATGGTTGTCGTCCAGATTGAGTCTTCATCCTGATCGGTGAGATAGGCGGTCAGTGGGAAAAATCCGTCAACCACTTGAAGAGCTATTTTCATATTCAGATCCGGTCGCAGTAATCCTAATCTCTGCAAGCGACGGGCATCGAGTCGGAAGGTCACTTCCAGCTCAGCTGGATTCACGATAATAGCCAAAGTCCCCTGATCATAAAAGAGACCATCGGTGACGCTGAAAATGATGGTGTCTTCACCAAAAAAGCCCGGATCCGGTGTATAGATCAAGTTGGGAATGATGCCCGATATAGAACCGTGCTGGGCAGAACCCACCAGGCTGAAAAACAGGGCATCGTCATCGGGATCCGCTGCTTCCAGCGCAAATTCAAGAGCTGTCCCCAGAGATGTGGTCAGGTTGACATCCAAGGCCACCGGAGGATCGGGGATGGGATTCAGAGTTGCAATAAATTGATCCTGGATACTGTGTTCACTGTCCGAAACCGAAACAGTGATGATGACTTCACCATTTGCATCTGCTGCGGGGATAATGGAAAACAGATGATCCTCGGATAGAGCGGTTGTGATTATTCCAGAAGGTTCATAAGTAACGATATAGGAAAGCGGTCCATAATCGTCGGCAAATACTTCATCCAGATCGGCAATGCTGATGGGAGCCGCATCTTCATCCAGCACCAAATCCGGCAGATAAAGCACCTGTGTGGGTGGATTGGTCACGCCGTAGCCATGTATACTGACACTGAATTGCCCTGCATTTGTGGTCATGTTGAGCTGAATAGAATAAGGTCCAATCTGGGTCGGTTGAAAACTAATCATGAATGTATGGGATTCTCCTGGTTGCAGAACTCCCGGGGACCCTGAAACATGAAACAAATGGGCAGATGCTCCTGTCAGGACAATATCATAGATGGCCAGCTGCATGTTCCCGTCGTTAGAGAGAGTGAGATCCCTGTATTCGGCGGTGTTGATCAGTACATCCTCAAAATGGATTTCAGCGGGATCCAGAATTGATTGCGGAGCCAGACCCAGACCAATTGCAGTAACGGGGAAGGGACCGGCATTGCTCTGAATGAAAATTGTCCCCTCGGCCTGCCCCATATTTTGAGGGGTGAAGAGCAATTGTACCAGCAGATCACTGCCGGGAACGATGACGGGGTCCTGGGGGACAAAACCATTGAATACGGCCGAAACTGAACTGGTGATGTCAGTGATAATCAGATCGGTGGTTCCCGTAT
>JGI10211J34971_10003491_pt1 | contig 12582 bp, 13 predicted proteins | sample Etolagsediment_FD_34971 | JGI IMG/M metagenome (IMG submission 34971) | reverse complement strand
ACAGGTATCCTGAATCGTTGGTTGAATATTTTTTGCAGTTATATACCCAAGAAGGAGATAAGGTTTTTGATCCTTTTGCAGGTTTGGGAACCACCTTACTTGTTTCCGAGAAAAGTAACAGAATTCCTTTTGGCATTGAAATTGATAATAAAAGATGTGAATTCATAAGATCAAAATTGTCCCACAAAGACAATATTATTTGTGGAGATAGTCTTGAACTGAATACTCATACATTTCCTCTATTTGACTTTTCAATAACTTCTCCCCCATACAACCCGATCAATGAAGAAAATTATCTGAGTGGACATGGTGGGTACAATGGTTTCATCAAGGATATTGGGAAAATATATTCCCAGCTTAAAGATTTCATGAAACCTGGTTCATATATCGTGATTGAAGTGTCGAATCTAAAAGGTGAAGAAGTTACCACCCTCGCATGGGATATTGGAAAAGAAGTATCCAAGATCTTCCATTTTGAAGGTGAAGTTATTGTTCACTGGGAAACAAAAAACACAGATAATGAGGATGGAAATTATGGGTATGGATATGACCATAGCTATTGTTTAGTATTCAGAAATAAATAAATTTATTCATTATTAACCCCAAAAGTTGACAGCTTTCTCCTATCCTCTCTTTCACTTTCAAAAATCTCATATTGAAAGGTGAATCTATGAACAATGTTGCACTCATAGCAGGAACTGCTGCTATTATTGGTCTTACACACACATTGCTTGGTCCCGACCATTACCTTCCCTTTATCGTACTTTCAAAAGCGCGCAAATGGTCATATGGAAAAACCATGCTCATCACATTCCTCAGCGGACTGGGACACGTTATGAGTTCGGTGGTACTCGGTTTTGTCGGCATCCTTATCGGTACTGCAGTGTTCAAACTGGAATCAATAGAATCGGTACGTGGCGATATCGCAGGATGGCTGCTTATCGCATTTGGATTGGTGTATTTTGTGTGGGGGCTTCGCAGAGCCATTAAGAATAAACCGCATACGCATAAACATTTCCATGAAGATGGCACAACTCACGAGCATGAGCATACCCACACAGAAGAACATGCACATCCTCACGTTGAGAAGAAGAAGAGGCTCACACCATGGATCATTTTCCTTATCTTTGTATTCGGACCATGCGAACCGCTCATCCCGCTTGTGATGTATCCTGCAGCACAGCATAATATTCCTGCAGTGATACTAGTTGCTGGCGTATTTGCTATTGCAACAATTGGTACCATGCTGACAGTGGTCACAGTTACCTATTTTGGGCTTTCAAAGGTTCATTTCCATAAGCTGGAACGCTATTCCCACGCACTTGCCGGTATGATGATCTTCCTGAGCGGCACTGCGATCAATTTCCTTGGGTTATAAATCAACATTCGATATTCATCATTCATATCTTATCCGCGTTCATTCGTGTATATTCGTGGTTACTTATCTACACAAGATCGGAATCTTGTGCTACATTTTTAAATTTTTATATGTTCTTTCTCTGTGGTCTCTGTGTCCTCTGTGTCCTCTGTGGTGAAATTATTATTTTGAAATACCATAAAATTTGACAGTAAAATTATAAATCTACAATTCCACTATGGCATATATAGTACTCGCACGAAAATACAGACCCCAGACCTTTGACGAGGTCATTGCACAGGAGCATATCACCAGCACGCTGAAAAATGCGATCAAGACCGATCATATTGCACAGGCATTCCTCTTTACCGGACCGCGCGGCGTGGGAAAAACCTCGATGGCACGAATTCTTGCAAAAGCTTTGAATTGCGAAAAAGGACCAACAGATACTCCCTGTAATGAATGCAAGAACTGCGTGGAAATCACACGATCGAACTCCGTGGACGTGATCGAGATCGATGGAGCGTCAAACACAAGTGTGGAAGATATCCGGGGTTTACAGAATGAACTGTTGTATCCCCCCCAAAGCTCGAAATACAAGATTTATATTATCGACGAAGTGCACATGCTTTCCAAAAATGCGTTCAATGCGCTCCTGAAAACTCTTGAAGAACCTCCCAAAAATGTGAAATTCATCTTTGCAACAACAGAACCGCACAAAGTTCTGGCAACAATCACTTCACGCTGCCAGCGCTATGATTTCCACCGCATTCCCATCAAACAGATCATCGAGCAGATACACAATATTACTCCCAAAGAACATATTACATTCGATGATGCAGCAATTTTCATGGTTGCAAAAAAAGCGGATGGGAGCCTGCGCGACGCATTGAGCTTGATGGACCAAATTGTGTCTATCGGAAAAGATAAGATCACGAAAGAAGATGTGCTCCAGGTATTCGGTATTGTAAATGTCGATGTGTATCATTCATTGGTACATAAGATCATCGGGGATGATGAAAAAGGGCTGATGGAAGATTTTCATAATGTGGTGGCAGAAGGCAATGATATAAACGAGCTCACACTCGGCATGATCGAGTATTTCAGAAATATCCTGATGATAAAAATAGGCGTTATTCCCGAAGAAGTGCATTCCGATGAGATCGATGCGCTCTCCCCTATCTGCGAATATTTTTCCGAAGAAGATCTCCTGTACGTTATTACATTGCTCGTGGACACAAAAGAAAAACTGCGTACCTGTTCACATCCTGTGCTGCTCCTCGAAACGAGTTTGCTTAAATTGGCTAATATCAGCCGGTTAGTTCAAGTTGAGGATATGGGACAACAACAGCAAATGCCCTCTTTTATTCCGCGTACACAGAAAGAGAAAAAATCATCGGAAAAAGTATTATTTGAGAAAAAACCTGTTAAAGAAAATAAACATCTCGAAAAAAAGGAAGAGAGCAAACCGGAAAAAACTGAGCCGGAAATAAATCTTACAGAGGAGATCATACAAGGTGAGTGGCCTGCCCTGAGAAAGAAATTACAGGATGAGATGCCCATTATTTCAAATCATTTTTCCAAAACAACAATAAAGAATATTTCCAATAATTTTATTCATTATTCGACCAATTCCAGAATAACCTACCAGATGCTGAATGAAGATATTGATAAGATCGCAACAATTTTTTCCGAACATTTCCACACACCGGTAAAGGTTGTATTCGAGTTTGAAGAGCCCAAGACCGGCAAAAAATATATGCACGGTGCTTCATACGAGGAAATCAAGAAAAAATCTCCGAAACTCGCAGACATGATCAAGGCGATCGACGGTTATATTATTGAGCAGAAGCCCGATTAATCCTCTCTATGATTGACAATTCCAATATTGGCGAGATCCTCTCGCTCATAGAAACTGAATACAATAAAAACCGCAAACCGATTGTCACAAAAATATCAGAAAAACAGAGGAATCCCTTTCTCATTTTGATTAGCACAATTCTCAGTCTGCGCACAAAAGATGAAGTCACTGCAGAAGCATCATACAGATTGTTTCATGTTGCTTCCACTCCATCTGAGATGTTGAAACTCAGCAACCTGCAGATAGAAAAGCTCATTTTCCCGGTTGGTTTTTATCACAGAAAAGCGGAGCACATTCTCCAGGTATGTAGAATTTTACTAGATAAATATGGGGGGAAAGTGCCGGATAATCTAGATGAGTTGCTGGCACTGCCTGGAGTCGGAAGGAAAACTGCAAACCTCGTTATTGTGCTTGGGTATGATAAATACGGAATATGTGTGGATACGCATGTGCATCGGATTTCAAACCGATGGGATTATGTCCAGACCAAAACGCCGGAAAAGACCGAATTTGCGCTTCGGGAAAAACTCCCAAAAGAATATTGGAAAATTTATAATGACTATCTGGTTTCCTTTGGGCAGCACCTCTGCAAACCGATCTCTCCGTTGTGTTCCACATGCCCGATCGAGAAGTGGTGCCCAAAACGAGGAGTAGGAAAGCATCGTTAATCCATAACCTTGCGAATGGTTGTAAACCTTCGCAATGGTTGATTTACAATAGCACACAGATGAACACAGATTATTTCATAAAAACTAATCTCATATCTAAAATCTAAAATCTGAAATCTGCAACCTGAGTCCTCCGTTCTCCGTTCTCCGTTTATTTAAAATAAAAAGGGCTCCCGACAAGCAGAAGCCCTAAAATGTCTTTAATATTATTTAGTTCAAATAGAGAATTCCTGAAAGTGTGAAAGTCGTTGTAGAAAGTTTCGTATAATTTCCTTCTGTTTCAGCGGTCTTTTGTTTAAAGGAATCCATTGTTACGGTAGCATCAATAGCGATCTTTTCGAAAATCAGTCCAGTACCAAAAGCAAATCCTGAGCCGACAACTTGATCAACGACATCACCATAATCATCAAAATTTGAATATATCGTTGGAAGGGTATGGAAGCCGGCTCGAACAGGAATGACAGCAAAATCTGTAACAAGCAAATACTCTGCACCAACTCTTAGTTGATTCAAATCATAATCAGATAAGGAAGCTTCTCCACCGCCATCATACACGATCTTGCTCGAACCATAAGCTCTTGTTTCATAATCACACGCAACGGTCAAATTATCACCAAGGCGCACCGAACCGCCAAATCCAAGCATGGTGGGCATCTCAACCGTATAATCAAAATCGCTATTAAGATCAAATGGAGATTTAAAACCAAAACCGAATTTTACCGGAAGCGGAGAATTTAAGTTTTCAAGATTGATCATTGCACCAAGGTTAAAATTGAAACCAGAGAAGTGTTCAGCATCGTCATCTTTGCTTATCTCTTCATATTTATAAGTTCCTGTCCACACATTAGAAGTGACGCCGACAGAAAAAACCGGTAGTATTTGCGCACCAAGCCCCAAACTCATTGTGTACACACCGCCGGTTGTTTTATAATCGTCGCCATAGTAATCTTCCCCTTCCGAATAGAAATCAAGCATTTGCTGATATGCAACACCTGCAACGATGCTTCGACTTCCAAAGTTGAAAGGATAGACTGCACTCATAAAGTTCGGTACAACATGCCCGATGCCTAGAGTGTTTCCTGAACCCATTCTCACAAAGTCATAACTATCATTAATATAGCGCATCACGGCTGAGAATTCGGGATCGATAAGTTGGGTAAGACCTGCTGGATTCCAGCTGATTGCTGTTGCATCATCTGCCACGCCGATAAAGGCTCCGCCAAAACCAGCTGCACGTGCACCGGCACCAGTCAGATTCCAGTTAATATTCTGTGCATAGCTTAAGGAAGTTACACAGAAGAGGATTGAAATAAGAATAATGATAAATTTTTTCATGAATACTCCTTATTTATTTTACGACTACTTTATCTCCAATTTTAATAGTACCTTCTTTTGCCAAAACTTTTGCGATAGACATCTTTTCTTGAACCTGGGTAACGATCAATTCACCAAGCATAGTGACCTTCGTGCCCAGAACTTCTTTGGTTATAGGATGAATGATCTCATCACCTTCACGGAACGCAACACACTTTGTGCCCTTTCGGATACCCACATTGCTGCCCATGTCAAGATACAGGACATTTTCATCGATATTAACTATATATCCTTCTACGAGTGGAAGGGCATTGTAGATCAAGATCGCGACATTCTCCACCAGTGATTCAAGATTAGCCATGCTGGGTTCACCGGTTTGGGATTCTTTTGCCACGATCATTTCCGCAGTTTCAGTATCGATGCCGCGTGCACTCACTTTTCCGAAACCTTCAGCAATGTTGATGGTTCCAACCACGATCACATCTGCACCTGCGAGCTTCCCTACCTCTACAGCGGTTTCTTCATCCACCATGCCGGACATTCCCAAAGCCTGCTCATTCATGACCTGGTCCATCGCACCGCGCTCGATAACTCTGAATCTTCTCAGGTTGACAAGCTGAGTGACCAATTTCTCCATGAGAGTGAATTCAAATTCGTCTGCCTGTCCCTTTGCTTCGAATGGCATCACTGCGATTGAAAGGCGTGAGCCCACCTGTGTAACTTTTGAAGGATCATAGGTAAGTGCACCAACCGGAACTTTATCAGTTGGAGGTTCTAAGGTCACTCTTTCTTCATCCTTCTTCAAGGTTGGAACGACTGTTCTATCTTTTTCTTTATCCTTCTCTCTTTTGATCAAATTTTTATCAATAGAAGCAATTTGCACCGGCTCCCTTGTGACATCCTCTTTCTTTTCAAGTTCTTTGATAACTACTTCCGGCTTCTCCTCAATCACTTCCTGTTCCTGCTTTTCTTTGATAACTTCCTCTATGATCTCTTCCTGTACTATGATATCCTGTTCCGGAGCAATGCCGAGAAGAACTCTTTCAAGATATTCTTCTGCTTCATTGGTGTTCTTATAAGCAATTGAAAGTTCAAGTTCTTCTTTTGCGATATCAAATTCCCCGAGTTGATAATAGGCAATACCCATCTCTCTGTGAGGAAAATATTTTATGAACCTCGTGCCATACGTGCGCATTTTTTTTGTATCTTCAAATTCGAGGGATGCAGCACTCTTGAACTCCTCGATCGCACGCAGCCAGTCACCTTTCTCCATGTATTCTAAACCTTTATCATAGTACTGATAAAATTTCTCAAGTCCGTGAAGAAAACTCGTAAAGAGCAGAAGCATAAGTAAAAATAATATTATTTTTTTCATTAAAGCTCCAAAAATTTATTGCATGATTCCAATGATCTCTGATGATATCTGCTTCGATGCATTATCGAACGCTGCTAGACCTGCTTTGTCCATATCCGTATTAATGCCTTTCACATTAGAAAAAGTATTCTTGTAAATTTCTTCATACGTGGACATGTCCATCACCGAAACAGTCACATCCACAAAAGCCGAACACATTTGATAAACGGTGGAACCTTTCCTGGACTGTGCATCGATCATAATAACATAATCGGCATCGGATTTCATATCCACGAAGCTATATCCATGCCCGGAGAGTTTCTCTTTCAGTTTCGGCTCAATATAATTCACTTCCAGCGGATTTCCAAAATTTAACTCGGTCGATTCAATAAAAACCTGGGGTCCGGATACATTTAATATGATATTTGCAGAAGGAATTGTAAGACTCTTTATGATGTCCTGAATAATGGGATTTACCTCATCCTGTGACACGAGTTTGTCTAGTGCCAATTCTGCTTTTATGACCTGCATTTTATCAGCGGAAAGAATATGAGAAATCCTACATGGTGCAATCCCATTCATTCCGGTTTTATCAGAATCTATAAATTCGCCTTCGCCTTTGATAAAACTAAAGAACAGAGGAAGGTTTGCAATAGGAGCTTGCAAATAAAGAGATTTGAAAAGAATAGGATCGTCTAATCCCCTTCCAATAGTTGCATCAATTTCAGGTTCAAGCGGCTTGAGAGAAATAGTACTCAGAACCTGCTGCAATGAGGCATGAATCGTGTTCAGCAGGTAAATATTCTGCTCATTATAGGTTGTTTCAAGAGGTTCAGAAAGATAGGGTTCGATCGGATTAAATGCCTGCACATAGAGCTGCAATGCTTCAGTGATCTGGTTGTCCATTTTCTTTTGTTCTGCTTTTGAGAAAAAATCCAGGGAAAGAGAAATCGCTTTATCTATCTTTGCTTTACGAAGTTGTGCATATTTTTCTTTTGATAATGTGTAATAAACCCAGTATTGGTTTTTATCTTCCCAGGTATCTACCAGCTCGTACCCTTCCAATTGTGCCTGTGTTGAAGATTGTATTTGGGATGCAAATTCTTCTTTGACCACACCTGCTTTTTCGAGGATTTGATTCAAAGTAGCGCTGCTTATCGTGACGGTGATCTCGGAAGCGATCTCCCGCAGCGCACGGTCTTTTGCTTTTTGGATATATTCGCTGGTCTCAGTATCTTTTTCTGCAACACCAATACCAATATAGGAATTGTTATCAATTGGTCTTTTATTTACCCAATCCGGCTTTTTTGCAGCAAAAACCGAAAAACTAATCATTAAAAAGATAAAGAGAAAAATAATAATTTTTCTCATGTATACGCCTCTAACTGCATTTCTATTTTTTTACAGATTTTAATTACTCATTTAAGTGTCAAGAATTTTGAAAGCGGTGTATTAAGTATGATTTACTTCTATATTTTTTAAAAGAAGTACAGCTTGAAATCCAATATGTAAAAGTTATATTAGTATACTTCGAGTATTTTATAAAATTTTTATCAATGTTTCAATCACAGAAAATACAAAGGTAATAGCAAATATCGCGAATCCAAGCCAATATACAGGCAGGTTTCTCTTGGCGACAGTAAATCCGAAAAAGAACTTATTGAAATCATTCATCAGTTTGAGATAGTCATCCTGATCTTCCTCTGCAATATCTTCAAGTTCTCCTTGAAAGTTCTTAGAATCCTGCGCTATTTTAACTGAAAATAGAAAGCCGACGAGTACAAGCAATCCGACTTTTAGGAACCATGGCGCACTGTACACAGCCATTGAGGTCACACCCAAAAACTCTCCATTCAAATTTAGTTTATCTTCTATATTCATGAGCACTCCCAATTATTTTATTCGATAAAGATAAAATCTATTTTTTGACCCGATCTTCTCAATGATGCCCATCTTTTTCAGGCAATAAATCATTTTTTGTGCAAACCATTTTGACCGCCCAAGCGTGACTGATACATCTTCGGTCGTAAAAGTATTCGGCAGGTTGTTTGGCAGAAGTATTTTCAGATCATTCGGTTTTTCAATACGAAGAGAATTAACAACATCAAGAAGTCTTCGTTCCTGCGTAACCCAGCCATGCTTGCGCCAGCCCCTTCTCCTGTCGAATGTGCGCACTTCCTCTTCTTTAATAAACAATATTTCCAGTGTGAAATTATCATGCGTGAGCAATGACGGGAAACTCACCAATTCATCGAGGATATCGTAGATGGAGCCGCGCCTTGGAGATTTTCTTCTAACCGATTCCCCAACTCCGTCTTTCGGAAGTTTTACCAGCCATTTTTCCTGTGCAATCGCATGAACGAGACGTAGGGGATATGTTTCTATGAGGTTAAGTATTTTTTTCTTTATCGATGAAAAATTTCGAGTTTGTATTTCGATCAGGTTGGTGCCCCTGACAATATCTATATAGTATCCATCAAGCGGGACTTCCAATTTGTCACCCGGTCTGGCATACCACTTTTTAAGGTCAGCATGAAGGGATTTTTCGTTTAAGGTTCCTATATAATTTTCAACATTCTCAAAGTTTGTTTGCGGCATGTCCGATAAAAAAAGCTTATGAATTATGAATATGGATCCACATTGCCCGATCATTCTCTTCAAAGCCGCATTTTTCATAAAACTCTTTACGTCCCTCTGTATAGGTAAGAAAAAAATATGTTCCCTTAAATTTTTCTCTGAGCATCAGCATCATTCTTTTGCCAACCCCCTGCTTTTCATATTCGGGACGTACAATCACGTCGAAGATATTTGTGTAGTAACAACTATCCGAAATTGCTCGTGCAAATCCGATGAGTTTTTTCCCGTGATATGCCGTAATATAATAGGAATTCTTGAATGCTTCAACAATGTTGTTCGGATTCTTTCTCCATCCTACACTTTTGAATACTTCGATAAGCTCTTCTGAGAGTACTTCATTGTTGATTTCAAATCGAATTTCAGACCTTTTATCCATGTGTAAGCCACCCAATTGCTTCCTCTCGGGTTTTAAAAATACGGAAATGATTCCCCTTATTTGTCTCGAGTGCCATTTCACTGAATCGTATATTATTCTCAACTTCAGATGGCAGCACCATTGCCAATCTCATATAATAATTCATGCATTTTTGGAGAACTTCGCCTGCAAGTTTGGATTTCAGATCAAAGAAACTCCTATCGACATTCGCAGCGTACAGGAGCAGATTATTTGTTTGATGATATCCACACAAGCCGATCAGGTCAACGGCATCCTGTTCAGAGGATATCAGTTTTTCTGACGGCTTACACTCTACAAAGGTTACATCATTCTCATTGCGAACAGCGACAATTTCCATCTTTTATACACTTTCTTATTGAGTACACTTGTAAATCACAACCCGGTTTCGCCCACCTTCTTTCGCATCATATAAGGCAATATCTGCGCATTGGATAAATCTCTCATTGTTTGCAGTATTACTTTCTAATCCTGCGATGCCAATACTTATTGTTGCTTTTATATCAGGATGTTCTTTGTTTGCAGGTACTAATACAGCGTTCTCAATTGATTCACGAATTCGTTCTCCCAAAACCTCAGCCACTTCGAGCGTGGTTTCCGGTGCAATAATGGCTATTTCCTCTCCCCCATAACGGGCGACAATATCAGTTCGACGTACACGATCTTGTATAAGAGCACCGATTCTTTTCAATACCTGGTCACCTGCATCATGACCATATGCATCATTCACTTTTTTAAAATGATCTATGTCTAACATAAAAAGAACGAGAGAAGAACCGTACCTGTGAGCGCGATTCATTTCTTCTTTGAGGCGTCTGTCAAAATGTCTCCGGTTATGGATTTCCATAAGAGGGTCGGTAATATTTTCCTGCTCCAGCGTACTGATCCGTAAAAGATCACGCGCTGTTTGTACCGCAAGAGAACTCGTGAGGAGAGCAAAAATCGCACCAAAGAAAAAAACGAACGGTACTATCAGGTCCGATGCATTTAGGTATACATTCCACTGAGCAACCACATAAACAATATAACCAGCAAAGAAAAAAAGTATGAGTATGCTGAGCATATCCCATTTACTGCGAAGAGAACTTTCAGGTAATTGCTTTTTTAGCTGCCGTATCGGAGCCATAGACAGTATCATTATTATTGCTCCAATAATGATCAACCAGTTTTTTATCAAATTCATTATTATCATGAAAACTCCAAAATTCTTTTAAGGAATATTATACGATAATCCTGCAATTGCCTGGGAAACTGTTTTAGGATTAGTGGATAAAATTTTATATATATCATACTCTATAACTAATGCTAACGCACCNCCAAGNCTGAAGCCCGTTGATAATCCAGCATAGGTATGCCAGTTCATATTATCATGATAATAATATATTCTAGGACTCANAAATACAGCAACTTCCTTAATGGGGTGAAAGGAAGTATATAATGGAGCAAGTAGCCCGATTTCCCTGAAGCCATATTGTGCAGACTGAATTGTAAATCCTAATCCAATGCTGCTCGCAAACAAAGAACTGTCGGTTCCGACGAATTGATATTTTACGTCTAATGTAGTGGGAATGTAAGCTACAAATTCTAATCCAACATCAAAATTCTTGAATAAACCATATCTTAGATTCAATTCCCAAAAATGATAATCAGAGAAAACATTACTGCCATCGGTTTGCAGTAAACTTCCATAACCAATCGCTAATCCGACATCACCCTTCTTCATCGTACGTCCGGTCTGCAAAGATGACATCATAGAACAGCTCAAAAGTATTATTACGATAATTATAACACCAATAATATTCTTTATTGTACCATATTTTACCATCAGTTTTCCCCTCATAACCTTAGCTTACTTTTCTGCATGTATCAATTCCGGATTGATATGCTGTGTCAAACCTGCTTCTTTATAATACTTCAGCGCACCAGGATGTATGGGAGCGGAGAGTCCTTTGAGCATGCTTTCTTTGGTAAGTGTCCCATATGCAGGATGAAGTGTTTTAAATTCATCGAAATTTTCAAATACTTCTTTGGTGAAGGCATATACCACATCATCGGGAATATCTGCAGAGGTGACCAATGTTGCTTTTACACCAATTGTAGGCACATCAGTTAAATTGGTAGAAAGTTCATAATAAGCATGAGGAATGATCGCTTTATCATAATAGGGCAATGCTTCCAGCAAGGAGTCAATAGGTGCGCCTTCAATAGGAACAATGTGTACTTTGATGGGACCTGACGTAGCTTCTTTTATATTTTCATTGGGATGTCCCACCGTATAGAAAAATGCATCCATTTGTTCATCCTGAACAAGTCCGGGGGCATCAACTGCTTTTACATACTCACTTTTAAGCCTATCTTCACTCACACCAAAAGCCGCAAGCACATCCCTGGAATTCTGGAGTTGACCTGAACCGGGATTGCCGAGATTAACTCGAGCTCCGACAAGATCGGTAATTCTGCTGATGCCGCTTTTATCAGCTGCAATAAGAGTAATCGATTCCGGATGTATTGAAAACACAGAGCGAAGTTTTTCCTGCGGTCCGATTTCTGCCCATTCCGACAAACCTTTTACTGCCTGGTACTGCCTGTCCGATTGTGCGATACCGAAATCAAGATCTCCACTCAATACGGAATTGATGTTGTACACGGAACCTGCTGTGGATTCGACAGTTGCTTTTATTCCGTATTCTTTGAAGTTCTTGTTCACCATTTTGCTGATCGCGCCACCTGTGGGATAATAAACTCCTGTCACTCCGCCCGTGCCAATGGTAACAAGTATAATATCATGCTTTGCGCAAGAAAAAATTGTAATGAGAATGAAAAGAATTAAAATAAATCGTACTTTTTTCATTTGTATGCTCCTTTGAAATATTATGAAATATTGTGTGAGCTTAACTGACCATATCGAATGTCAAGAAATTAGTTATCATGTAATATAAATGATTTCAAAGAAACGAAAACCTAAGTTCATTATCAGCAACAAATTTAGAATGTATA
>JGI10211J34971_10003490_pt1 | contig 12583 bp, 1 predicted proteins | sample Etolagsediment_FD_34971 | JGI IMG/M metagenome (IMG submission 34971) | reverse complement strand
TGTATTCTTAATCTCAATCAACCTACCGGCGGATATTATTGATGTAAATACTGCCGGTGAGGTAGGAAAAAACTACTATTGGGAAAATGCTGCTGCTTCAAAAAATCTACAATACGATCAAATCAATCTCGTATTGTTTAGAGCACAAAAAAATAATAACAATATTGTTTATTACATATTTAACATTGCAGATAACAATGGTTTTGTAATCGTGTCGGCAGATGACCGGGTTTTACCCGTGATTGGCTACAACACGGAGGGAGCCTTTACTGGTCAGGGAGTTCCCGGTGGTTTGCAAGGGCTTTTGATTGCTCACGCTCAAACCATCTCGGAAGTTATAGATCAAAATATTATAAGCCCTCCCGAAATTTCGGCTGAATGGAAAAAATACAAAACTCCAAATCCAAACCCGGCGGATCCAAAAGGACTGGGTCCTTTGCTTGCCACTACCTGGGATCAGGGTTGCAGTTATAATGATTCATGCCCTTACATTAATCCTTATTATCATGGTTGCGACAATGCCTGGGCTGGTTGTGGAGCTGCTGCCATGGCTCAGATCCTCCGGTATTACAGCTACCCGACAAGCGGCATTGGTTCACACTCTTACCAGGATGAATTCCCAAACGGCTCCGGAAATTATGTAACTGCTAAAGCGCATTTTGGATCAACGACCTACAATTATTCCCAAATGAGCAATTATTTTTATTGGCCAAGCACCGATGCAAACGTAGCCCAGCTCATGTATCATTGCGCTGTAGCAGTAAATATGGATTTTGATACCACCGAATCTATCTCCTACATGAATAACATTCTTGCAGGTTTTAAAACTTACTTTGGCTATCCGGGAGGTATGCATTGGGAATTTATGACTGATACTACCAGCTGGAAAACAAAAATTAAAAATGAAATGGGGCAAAGCCCAGACCGTCCGCTTTATTACTGGGGAAGAGACATCAATGATAATGCGCACTTTTGGGTTTGCGATGGCTACAACAACTCGGACATGTTTCATATGAACTGGGCGGTTTTTAACTACTGGCCAAACCCGATAAATTATAACGGTTATTTTTATATTTCAAGTCTGGCACCCTATGCCGGGGCACCGGATTTTTCATATCAGCAAGCTGCGATTTTCAATCTGGTACCCTATTGTTCTGCTTCGTCACTTTCCGGAGATTCGTCTCTAATCAACACTTTTCAGCTCAATACCATTTTTAACGAACAATTTGCTACCATTCCCTGGAGTAGTTTCAGTGATTACAAAAGCCAGTTTAATACAAGTCTTGCCAGGGGAGGTTCCTATGGTGTAAGGCTAAAGGTACGCTATACGTTCGGGCCACAAAGCACCCTGGCATATTGTTTTGTGGATTGGAATCAGGATGGCGATTTCACTGACCCATCCGAAACAATACCAATAAACCATTCCTATGATTTTGGGCAGTTTAACCCTGCTCCTCCAAAGTATTATGGTATTTACGAAGGTAGTATATCCGTCCCTCCCAATGCATTGTTGGGCAATACGCCAATAAGGGTCAGGGTTGTGCCGGCTTCACTTGGTTATAACCCCTCCTGCGGGCAAACAGCTGCAGGAGAAGTGGAGGATTATTTGATTACCATAGTGGCTGGAAACCAGCCTCCACAGGCCGAATTACCCTTTGTCTTTTCGCTCGACATTGGTTCAGATACTGAATTAAGCGATCCACAAGGTGATGGTGATGAGGTATTCGATCCGGGTGATTGTTACTACTATGATGGAACAATTTTGCCGGTGGGCGGAATGGACGGGATGATAAACGACAGGAACATATTACAAACCGACCCATTGTCAACACCCGGAACAACAGGAATGATTATTCCGATTGGGAATGGGAACTATAGTGGTGTTATCAACTTTGATATGGATGGTGTTGACCTGATAAATACGGTGCTGTCTGCCAACGGAGGGTTTCCAATGCCGCAATTCAATGATACTTTGATCTTTTTCCCTGACAATGTTTACCTTTCTTTTGATGATGACACAGCCCCCAATTGGTCGAATACCCAGGGCAGCGTTCCCATTAATAGTTCATCGCCAAATAAAGGAAAAATTTATGGCCAGACTTCAAATAAAGATGAGATTATTGAAGCAGATTTTATTGCAAGCGGCACAACAAGTTTCCCTGTTTCAAAGATTAATTCCGGAAATGTTGCCGATGAAAAATCAATTCATCCGCAACTTGCCCCAAACCCCGATAACGGAAATACTGACGATGATGATGTGGATGCACTTGATATATACAACAGCAGCTTCCAATACAACAAGGTTGTTTATTTTTCAGTAGATCACGAAGCTACCTATCTCGATCCTGTGAACCACAATCCATTGCTGCCATCGAGTATTTATGAATATTTTGGAACAGGCACAGGAGTTTTTCATTTTATGGAAGTCATTAACTCAACGCATTTAAACCTGACACCGGATACCGATATTGATGCTTTCGAGTTTGTTTGGTTATGGAATGATGCTTTACAGATGAATATGCTTGCGCTTTTATTTAGCGTGGATGACGACGATCCGCTAACCCTTGCCAACGAATCAGGAGGATTAAATCCAAAGCTGCTTTACTATTCATTTATGGATGGTTTCTATCACGCTTTTTCTTCAGAAGCTTTCGAAGAAGATATTGATGCGATATGCTGCTTCGGCAAATCCTATCTTGCACAGCTAGTTCCACAAAACTGGCAATTTACGCCCACCGGCAGTTCTCATCTTATTAGCATACCATTGGCCTGTAATCCTCAACTAAATGGCAGTTCCATATCTTCGGGCGACCTGATAGGAGTGTTTTTTGATAGTGAAAGCAAAGGCGTTGGATGTGCTGGATATGTCGTGTGGGATAGCAATAACAATAATGCGCTGATGGCTTATGGCGACGATCCCTTTACTCCTGATATCAAAGAAGGATTTGACGAAGGCGAAGATTTTACATGGAAGGTATATTCATACAATAGTGCTTCGGATTTTGATGCAGAAATCGACTTTGACCCTTTGTGGCCAGAGAATGACGGAAAGTTTTATGATAATGGTTTGTCGGCATTGACAAGTTTTACCGGCTATACCCTGCAGCGTGTTACAAAGTTTGGCGGATGGAGTGGCATATCGAGTTATATCGAGCCACTGGATCCCGACCTGGACATGCTGCTTTCTCCCATCTCAAATGCATTTATAATTCTCAGGAATTTCGGGGAGGTGTACTGGCCCGGGGGAGGTCTGTCAAGCCTCAATAGCTGGGATGCCCGGCAGGGCTATGTAATGAAACTATCGCAGGATGCCACAATCGACTTTAAGGGAGTTCCACTTGAGGACAGGACATTTTTATTAACTCAGGGCTGGAACCTGTTGCCTGTTTTAAACCTCAACAATGTACTGACCTCATCTGTTTTGGGCATACCGGAAGTTGTTGTTGCAAAAGAAGTGGCCGGCAGCAAGGTTTACTGGCCCGAGCAGGGCGTTACAACATTATTTACGCTTAATGCGGGGAATGCCTATTATGTGTATGCCGATGCTGATGCTGTAATCGACTTTTCATCAAAAGCAGCTACAATAAGCAAATATGCAAAGGTTGAAACAATAGATTTACCGCCGGATTCGTGGAATGCTGTTACTGTAACTCCAAATTCACATCTGCTGGCTATTTCGATTGATGCCACCGAAAAATTTAATCCTGGCGATATCATCGGGGCTTTTAACAGCCAGGGGCTATGCTGTGGTTTTACAGCTTTTGATCCAGAAAATAATGTTCTAACCATTTATGCTGATGATCCTTTAACACCCGAAATTGAAGGCATGCTCGAAAATGAAGAAATAAGTTACAAAATGCATTCATTTGATACTGATGTAGACATTTTTATATCCCCTGCCTTTGATCCTGATTTTCCGCATTCAGGGGCAACATTTACCTCAAACGGTTTGTCAGGATTGATCCTTAAGACAAGCAGAATTCAGCACAACGGTGGTTTCGTTAATTTACAAATCCAGCCCAACCCTGCGAATGAAAATGTGCTAATATCGCTGGATGAGATCAGGGATGAGATCATCGAATTAACACTCATGGACATCATTGGTCAAATTGTTTTAAAGGAAAGTTTTTGCTGCAAAGCTTCCTACATTATGAATGTTGCACAACTTTCCGAGGGGGCTTACATTCTTACCATATCCTCATCAGAAATATCTGTTACAAAAAAACTGGTGATCCGTCGTTAATGGCCTGGTTAATTTGTCAATGGTGTCAACCAAAATAGATTATAGCTGTTTTCGGGTAGGCATTTTCACCCATGTGGGTGAAAATGCTTACTTGTTTTTCACCAAAAATATTTGGCCGGTCGGGGTTTCATAATTGTTTACTGAAATAATTTGAACATTATATGGCTGGTTATCAATGCAAAAAAACACATCCTAAAAAAAACTCATCAAATTGGATGTAAAAGGCACGTTCATTGACTATCCGTACTCCAAATGGATAATAAAATGAAATATAAGATACACTCAAATATTAACTACCCCTTTTCTCATCCTTCCCCCAACCAATACCCCCATCCCCTTAAGCCAATTATTTTAAACAACCACCAACAAAAAAATGAGCAATTTGAAAAACAAAACTTAATAAATGGAAATCAAAATGGAAAAAGTTTGGAATAACCAATTAGATATGCGTATTTTTATCTCACTAAATGCAAATGAAGCCTCAATTACGATTGGGGTCACCCTTCAAAACAACCACACAGAAAATAAAGACGATTAATGAAATTATTAATAACCTAAACCTTTACAGTTATGAAAAATTTATTTTATGCTCTTTTACTCATCGCCTTTGCAGCAGCCTCTTCACCTGGTGTTGCAATAGCCGGTGTTTTGTATGATGACGATCTTACAACTCATCATGAAACTACAATTAATTCAGCGATTGCTGAGATTCCTTCGCCCTCACCCCTGGGGGCAATTGCTGCTCCACTGGAGCTGCTTGATTTTGGTGATGCCCCTGACCCTACCTTTCCTACGCTGTTGTCGAGCAATGGTGCAAGACATCTTATTGATGGCGAAACCTACCTGGGCAATGTGGTTGACAGTGAAGCTGACGGACAACCCACCGCCGCTGCCGATGGTGACGATATGGCTAATTTAGATGATGAAGATGGGGTAACTTTCATGTCAACATTGGTTGCCGGCACACCGGCACAAGTAAAGATTACTGCTTCGACTGGTGGCGCTCTAAGTGCATGGATTGATTTCGATCAAAACGGTAGCTGGGGCGAAGCTGGAAATCAGATTTTCACCGACGAAATGCTTGTTGCCGGTGATAATTTGCTTACTTTCCTCGTACCTACCGGTGCACAGGCCGGTGCTACATTTGCACGCTTCCGCTTTTCTTCGCAGCAATATGGGCTAAGTTTTACAGGCCTTGCTGAAAATGGTGAGGTTGAAGATTACAAGGTAGAAATTATTGAAAATCAAACCATAAAATGGATTCAAAATCCTGATACTGAATTCTACGGTTATCATGCCCACCAGCAGGAAGGCCCTGACATCTGGATTGCTGATGACTGGAAATGTGAAGGTGGTCTTGTAACCGATTTGCACTGGTGGGGCTATTACGAAATGCCTGATTCAGGCCCATGCAATGGCTTCCGGATTTCCATTTACGATAATGACCCATCCGGCCCCTACAATAAGCCCGGAGCTCAAATTCTTACCTGGGATGCTCCTTTTGGAACCAGCCCCGGAGAAGTGGGTGAATATTTTACAGGCAACTACGCAATTTCAGGCGACAGGCTATATTACTATTATTTTGTTTTGCCGGAGCCCTTTGCTCAGATCGAAGGCAATTTCTACTGGCTCGAACTTATGGCCCTGTCAGTCGATCAGCAAAATAGCGTTATTTGGGAGTGGCAGACCAATGGTGAGCCAATTGTGTTGAGCAACCCTATCCAGTTTGATGAGAGCGGATATCAGTCTTTACTGGAGCGTAACATGGCCTTTATCATCACCAGCGAACCCGAAGGGCTTGATAATTATGACTTTGGAGATGCTCCTGATAGTCCATATCCCACATTGCTGGTTAATGATGGGGCACGCCACTTTATTGATGGGTCAACATTCCTGGGAAACAGCATCGATGCTGAACCGGATGGACTGCCCAACATGGGTGCCACCGGAGATGATCTGGATAATGTGTATGATGAAGATGGTGTAACATTTATTACGCCGTTTGTTGTTGGCAAAACAGCCGAAGTAAAAGTGAGGGCCTCAAAAGCTGGAATCTTGAACACATGGCTTGATTTTAATCTTAATGGAAGCTGGGCCGAAACCAATGAACATATTTTCATCGACCAAGCCCTTGTTGCCGGAATGAATACATTAACATTTAATATTCCTGCAACAGGAAAACCCGGTGTAAGTTACATCAGATTCAGGTTCGACTCCAACGGTGGGCTCAACTATTATGGCCCGGCTGAAAATGGTGAGGTGGAGGATTACAGACTTATTATTTATCCACCGGATTGGGATTACACCCCAACAGGATCATCCCATATCATTTCAATACCAAAGCTTGTATCATTCAATTGCCTTACACTTTCAGCAGGCGACTTTTTAGGCACCTTTTATACTGATGAAAACGGAAACCTTGCCTGCGGTGGAGCAACTGTATGGGATGGCATTAATAACCAAACCGTGGTTGCTTTTGGTGATGACATCACCACAACAACACTTAAAGAAGGGTTTGATGAGAATGAAGAATTTTGGTGGAAAGCCTATTTTTCATCAACAGGAGTTGAAGAAACAATTCTGGCCACTTATAATACCATTTTCCCCAATAGTGATGGAAAATTCCACGACAATGGCATTTCCGGGTTAGCATCGCTAATCAAAAAAATGAGTGTCGTGGCTTCAGCAAATCCAACAATAGTTTGTGCAGGTGAAGATGTACAGTTAAATGCCCTGGTATCTGGTGGTTGCGGTACAAATTCCTTTTCCTGGACATCCAATCCAATAGGATTTACTTCTTCATTGCAAAACCCAATTGTTACACCTGACCAAACCACCACATATTCTGTTACAGTAACAAATTCTTATGGCGATGCTGCTTCCGGCTCTGTAAGTGTGACAGTGATTCCATTGCCCGTCATTACCAGCACGCACGATTCTCTTATGATTTGTGTGAATAGCATCAAAGCCCACCTGACCTCTATTTGTCAGCCATTTGGTGGGGTTTACAGCGGAACAGGAGTTTATGGCGGGGAGTATTTTTATCCTGATAGTGCCGGTGTTGGTTTCCATACCATAACATACACCTATACAGCCCCGCAAACCGGCTGTACAAACACATTCGACTTTGTGATACAAGTAAACCCATTGCCACAAATGGATTGTCCGCCCTACATGGAAGCTTGTGAAGGTGATCCCCCTGTATTGTTAAACAATTCCTACCCTCTGGGCGGGGTTTACGTAGGAACAGGTGTCTCCTTTGATGGTAGTAATTATTGGTTTGATCCATCCGTCGGAGCAGGTACTTATATAATCAACTACTATTTTACCGATCCTGATACAGGCTGTGAAAATTTATGTGAATTTAACTTCTATGTTTATCCAAAACCGGATGTAACATGTCCTGAAGATTTCATAATTTGTTATGACACCCCACCATTTGCACTGAGTGGAGGACTTCCTGCAGGAGGTACTTATTCAGGCACGGGCGTTTCAGGAGGCATGTTCTATCCTGCAACAGCCGGCACAGGTGAGCACATTATTACTTATACTTACGTTGATCCACAAACCTTATGTGAGAACTTCTGTACATTTAAAATCACCGTTATTCTTGTTGAAGCAACTTGTCCGGATGATATCGAAATTTGCATTGACGAAGGCCCGGTAACACTTTCAGGCGGCTTACCCGCAGGAGGAACCTATTCAGGAGCAGGAGTTTCGGGTGGTGTGTTTTATCCCGGAACAGCTGGAGCAGGACCACACATAATAGTTTATACTTACGTTGAGCCCGGAACGAACTGCTCAGGCAGCTGTGAGTTTAAGATCACTGTGAACCCACTACCACAAATGGATTGCCCACCCTATATGGAAGCATGTGAGGATGATCCACCAGTTCTGCTCAACACCGGATATCCCGTGGGTGGAGAATACACAGGAACAGGCGTCTCTTTTGATGGAGCAAATTACTTTTTCGATCCGGCCGTTGGATCTGGCACATACATTATCCTTTATTGTTTTACAGATCCTAATACCGGCTGTGAAAACTGTTGTGAGTTTAACTTCTATGTTTATGCTAAGCCGGAAGTAAATTGTCCTGAAGATTTCACTATCTGTTATGATACCTCACCATTTGCACTGAGTGGAGGACTTCCTGCGGGAGGTATTTATTCAGGCACGGGCGTTTCAGTAGGCATGTTCTATCCTGCAACAGCCGGCACAGGTGAGCACATTATTACTTATACTTACGTCGATCCACAAACCTTGTGTGAGAACTTCTGTACATTCAAAATCACTGTTATTCTTGTTGAAGCAACTTGTCCGGATGATATCGAAATTTGCATTGATGAAGGCCCGCTAACACTTTCGGGCGGCTTACCCGCAGGAGGAACCTATTCAGGAGCAGGAGTTTCGGGTGGTGTATTTTATCCCGGAACAGCTGGAGCAGGACCACACATAATAGTTTATACTTACGTTGAGCCCGGTACGAACTGCTCAGGCAGCTGTGAGTTTAAGATTACTGTGAACCCACTACCACAAATGGATTGCCCACCCTATATGGAAGCATGCGAGGATGATCCACCAGTTCTGCTCAACACAGGTTATCCTGTTGGAGGAGAATACACAGGAACAGGCGTCTCTTTTGATGGAGCAAATTACTTTTTCGATCCGGCCGTTGGACCTGGCACATACATTATACTTTATTGTTTTACAGATCCTAATACCGGCTGTGAAAACTGCTGTGAGTTTAATTTCTATGTTTATGCTAAGCCAGAGGTAATTTGTCCGGAGGACTTTGCAGTTTGTCTTGATACACCGGCATTCACACTTTCCGGTGGCATGCCAGCAGGAGGAGAATATTCTGGAAGCGGAGTAAGCTTTGATGGAGCAAACTATTGGTTTGATCCGGCAACTGCCGGGGTTGGTTCACATGAAATTGTATATTTATATGTTGATCCACAAACCTTGTGTGAGAATTTCTGTATCTTCAAAATCACTGTTATTGAATTACCAGAGGTAATTTGCCCAGATGACATGACTGTTTGCTTGAATGACAGTCCGATGGAATTAACCGGTGGAAATCCTGAAGGAGGAACCTATGGTGGCCCCGGCGTTATTGGTGGTTTCTTCGACCCATCAACTGCCGGTGAAGGAACTCACGTAATCACATACACCGTTGGTGTCGTGGGAACAAACTGCTTCGGACAGTGTGAATTTGAAATCACAGTAAAACCATTGCCGGTAATGGATTGCCCGCCGTTTATGGAGGCTTGTGAGGATGATCCCCCAGTTTTGCTGAACAACTCATATCCTCTTGGAGGAGATTATACAGGAACAGGTGTTTTCTATGATGGATTTAACTATTTCTTTGATCCTGGCGTAGGCCCCGGAACCTATATTATCAACTACTGTTTCACCGATGCTGCAACAGGATGTGAAAACTGCTGTGAGTTTAACTTTATCGTTCATGCCAAACCGGTTGTTAATTGTCCTGAAGATTTCACTATCTGTATTGACACATCACCATTTGCATTGAGTGGAGGCCTCCCAACGGGCGGCACCTATTCAGGGCCTGGTGTAAGCGGTGGGGTTTTCGACCCATCAGCTGCCGGAGAGGGCACACATGAAATTACTTATACGTATGTTGATCCACAAACCTTCTGTGAGAACTTCTGTACTTTCAAAATTACTGTTATCGAAGTAATTGTTGAGTGCCCTGATGATATCATGGTATGTATTGATGAAGCTGCTTTTGCATTGACTGGAGGCACTCCGGCAGGAGGTACTTATTCAGGCACCGGAGTTTTTGGAGGCATGTTCTATCCGGGCACAGCCGGAGTGGGACCACACATTATAGTTTATACCTATGTCGAGCCGGGCACAAACTGCTCAGGTAGTTGTGAATTTAAAATCACCCTAAGCCCATTGCCACAAATGGATTGCCCACCATTTATGGAAGCTTGCGAGGATGATCCCCCTGTTTTGTTGAGCAACTCATATCCACAGGGTGGGGACTATACCGGAACCGGTGTTTTCTTTGATGGATTTAACTATTTCTTCGATCCTGGTGTAGGCCCCGGAATCTATATTATCAACTATTGCTTTACTGATCCGGCAACAGGTTGTGAAAACTGCTGTGAGTTTAACTTTATCGTTTATGCTAAGCCGGAAGTGGTCTGTCCAGAGGACTTTGCTGTATGTCTTGATACTCCGGCCTTCACACTCTCAGGTGGTTTACCTGTGGGAGGCCAATACTCAGGTGACGGAGTAAGCTTTGATGGAACCAATTATTGGTTTGATCCATCAGTGGCCGGAGAAGGTACACATGAAGTATTATATGTTTACACAGATCCGCAAACACTTTGCAATAACTTGTGCAGCTTCAACATAACTGTCATTGAACTTCCCGAGGTAATCTGCCCCGAAAACATGATGGTTTGTATTAATGATGGTGCTTTTGAATTGACAGGTGCTACACCAGAGGGCGGAACATATTCAGGCCCGGGAGTAAGTGGTGGCTTCTTCAATCCATTGGCAGCCGGAATAGGATCGCACACCATTACATATACGATTGGTGTTGCAGGAACAAATTGCTTCGGACAATGTGAATTTGAAATCACAGTCAAGGCGCTACCGGGTATTGATTGCCCGGGAGATATGGAAATTTGTCTGTATTCTCCAACACTTCCACTTGATAATGCTTATCCTCAAGGGGGAACCTACAGTGGTGATGGTGTGTTTTTTGAGAGCGGATTCTATTATTTCGATCCTTCCATTGGTGTGGGTGAATATGAAATCACATATTGTGTTACCGATTTGGATACCGGATGTACCAATTGCTGCACCTATATTATAAAAGTAGTTGCTGATCAGCTTATCGAGATACTTGAAGGCTGGAGTGGTATTTCCAGTTACATAGAACCGGATAACACCGACATGAACCTTATTCTTTATCCTCTTACCTATCAATTAACAATACTGTCGAACAACGATGGTATTTACTGGCCAGGTGGAAACACATTTACCCTTACAGATTGGGATGTATATTCCGGTTATGTGATCAAGGTGAGTGAAGATACCGAGCTGCCCATGTGTGGGATGGAAGTTGTTGAAAAAACAATCGGGCTGAACCAGGGATGGAATATCATACCTGTTTTAACCAACTATCCATACATCACCGAATCATTATTTAATGGTGTTGCGGGATTTGAAATAGCCAAAGAGGTTGCCGGTACTGGTATTTATTGGGAAGAGTATGGCATTAACAGCATGCCGGTTCTCAACCCCGGGAAATCATACTATGTGAGAATGAGTTCTGCAGGCAGCTTGACATATAGTCTCCCATTGGATGCAATGCCATACATCGAAAGCGCTAAACCCTCGGAGCTTTTGTCTCCATGGAATGAGATCGTCAACACCCCGGGTTCACACACGGTTGTTTTCAACTTATCAGAACAAACACTGGAACAAGGCGATATTATAGGTGGGTTCACAGTAGAAGGGAAATGTGCCGGCGTTGTTGAAATTGAGGATGCCAACAAACCCTTCACTTTAAATATGAATGGTGATGATATGATGACTTTGGAAAAAGAAGGTTTTGTTACCGGTGAGCACCTTAGCTATAAGCTCTATCGTCAATCAACAGGTGAAACCCTTGACCTAAGTGTGAGCTACAATGCCACTATGAACACCGGCCAGTTTGCTACAAACGGTCTTTCTGAAATCACAGGGCTGAAATTATCTGCAACCGGATTATCCGAAATTTCAGTGAATGATGTTGTCATCTATCCAAATCCATCCGGTGGTATTTTCAATATTGAAGGCATCAGTCATACTTCTTCACTTGCAATATTCAATGCTTTTGGTGAGGAAATAATGACCCACGATCTTATCCGTAAAGGAATAATCGACTTAAGTAACCAGCCCAACGGCGTATATTTCGTCAGGATTGAAACTTCAAACGGAAGTCTTGTGAAAAAACTGGTTAAAGAGTAAAAGAGCAAGCCCCCGGTTTTGGGGGATAAGGAGGATTACAAGTTGACCCCGTTCGTCCGCCGTTTGGCAGATGGCGGGGTTTTTTATTTCCCGACTCCAAAGTAATATTGATTTAATGAGAAAACATTGTGTGGCTTTATCTACCCTTCTCATATTGTATCTATACTCAACCTGGATCCAAAAACACATATTTGATAGCCGATTTATAAAAGATTACTACTAAAGTGGTATTGCATAAAATTCTGTCGGTATATAATTTTGCCCCATAAACTTTACAATATAAATAATTGAAAAAACACAATCTAATTTGAGGAATAAAAATCATTTAACTATGGACTAACAAAGGCT
>JGI10211J34971_10003488_pt1 | contig 12584 bp, 19 predicted proteins | sample Etolagsediment_FD_34971 | JGI IMG/M metagenome (IMG submission 34971) | reverse complement strand
GAAGGTCATAGATGTAGACCCCGCCATTACCCATCATCCGGAAAACCTCTTTTCCTTCATGCTTGACGGAAAAGCAAAACTCAATCGGAGACAACCAATCAAGAATCTCATCAAAAAAGATACTGTACCGGACCGCCCCAATCATCGTTCCCTGATACTGCTCATCCTCAAAGACCGGCACATAGGTCAAAAACCCGTGCCATCCCTGCACTAACTCAAGAGGTGGCGTCATGGTCGTAATGCCAGTCATCTCCGCCCTCTTCAAGGCCAAATATCTTGGGTCTCCCTCCTCAATTCGGTAACCATGAACCTCCTGATTGCCCACTGCCGGAAAGACATTTGAAATGACCATGGACTCATCTACCCATCCCACACCCTGAAAACCCTGATGAGCCTTTACAAACTTCTCAGCCAATAACCGGTCATTCACCACTTTCCTCCAGTCCTTTGCCAACATCTCTGTGATAATCACATGATGTCTAAGCTGATACTCCACATAGTCCATGATGACCATGGCATCCGCCTCAATCACCTTCTCCAGGTCTTTCCTTTGTTGATTCCGAAACGTAATCCAAAGCAAGACCGTAATGGTCAAGCCAATGGTAAAGATGAGAAAGGGAGTCAATACCCTATTCAAAGAAGTGAACTTCATTTCTTCTGAACCTTATTTCGAATCAAAGACACAACTGCGTTCAGATTCCTTTGTACTTCTCCTACCTTGAACCTCATTGTCAAGATACCCTTAGCTGCCAATACCCGGTCTCTTTTTTGGTCATACTTCTTTCGTCTGGCATGATAGGGACCATCTACCTCTACCACTAACCCGGCTGACCCGGCTGACGGACACCAGAAATCCGCAACGAATCCGTACACAAGCTGTTGTGCATAAAACCAGACTCCAAGTTGCTTATTCTTCAACCTATCCCAAAGAATCTTCTCCCCAGAAGTCATATTACTCCGGAAAGTCTTGGCGAGTTTGTGCTTCCACTTTGGAGATTTGTTTCTGATTGACATTTTCTATTGGCAAAATTCTCAAACCTTTTAGTCACTGACACTTATCCTCGCCGCCTCTTTCGCATACGTTTTTCCCTCTCTCCTTCGACATGTCTTACATCTCCGGTGACATCGGTCGGTCCACATTTTTTTCCCACAGCCCAGGCATTTAAGCCATTTTTTCTCATTATTAAGCCTGGTAGTGGAATTTCCGTAAGGAGGAACGTATTTATTGATTCGGTCTCTTGCCATAGTACTAAATGCCCTTCATTAAGAAATTGTGTACTGGTGTGTCCTCTGGGATTTGAACCCAGGGTCTTCATCTTATGAGGATGTTGCTTTTGACCAGACTAAGCTAAGGACACAAAACCCTATGAATTTTCTCTCCTTTTCATCCTCTCCACAAAGGCTTCTCTCAAGTCTTCTTCTTTGATTCCATTCTTTACCAAAACCTGTGTCACAGCCTCAAGACTGGCCTTGAGAAACTCGTCTGTTCCATGCTTCTTCTCAAACTCTTTCTCCATTTTCACTACTTCTGCTGCTCTCATGGGCTCTCCCTTCTGATTAGACATCAACTCCTCATTATTGACTTCTCCGTGCTTAAACATTGATACCCCCGTCTGGATTCGAACCAGAAATCTCGCTCTAATCTGGAGCTAAACCGCTTATAAGGCGGCTGCATTACCGTTATGCTACAGGGGCTCACAAAGCCTTAAGATAGATGTGCCTCTATGTCCGGTCGCTAACCCGGCTCCCTGTTTCTGGCTTGCATGGCGATACACCATGTAGAGACCACTCACCTGTGTCCGTATCAATAGGACATCAAGTCAGAGCATTGCTAAGACGTAAGCTTTTACGCATCAAGAGACACATCCAATGGATACTTTCCCGAACGTCTCCAAAGCTCTTCTCTGGGCAAATCCTTCTGCTCTTGCCTGCCCAAATCCTCATTACGCTTCCGACAAACCAACCGAGTCCGAATTGAACCATCCACATGATGCTGACGATTCCCAGAAAGACGACTGTCCATGTGGTCAATCGTAGCCATGTTCAATGGAAAAGACTCTCTTCTCTCCTTCACAGCCGCCATCTCTTCATAACCCAAAAGAACCATCTTCCGTCCACACACGGAGCAATGTGGATTCTCCCTGAAAAGGCGTTCTCTTCTCTTTCTGAGTCTTCTTGAGTTAGGCATTGTCATCCCGTAGGCAGTATTCTGTTTCCGACTGCGATGGCTCAGATGACAATTCCTCTTCGTCGTAAACCCAAAACATCCCATGAGTGTTGTCCCTTGGGCAAAAACTGGACTGACACCCTCCGCCCTTCCAGGCAGTACAGTTGTCCACACCTAAGTATCTCCCATTAGGCCATTCGTAACAGTAACTTCTCACCATCCCTGATTTCTGACCCTGAAACCCCTCTGTGCTCATAATCTTTCCATGACCACTTCCACCACCTCTTCCACCGAAACGTCCTGACAAGCCCACTTACACTCATCCCTCTTCTTTTTCCAGGTATCATTCGGCTCAAATAACTTCGGCTGACAAGGAGAACACTCCAAGTCCTCTCTTCGTATCACCGTAACCGTCCGATGAAATTCTGGGTCATAGTTCTTGATGTGACTGGTGAAGGTAAAGACCGCCACACAAGGAGTCCCAACCGCACAAGCCAAGTGATACATCCCACTGTCATTGCTGAGAAGCACTTTGGTTCCCTTGATTCTGGCAATTGTCTCCCTCAGAGAGGACCCTGTGAAGTCCTCAGTGCCCTCCACAAGCTCTTCCGGCCCTCCAATTGACCCAACAGTCACCCCTCTCCTACGAAGGCTCTCAGAGGCTCTCTGATGCCCTGGCCAACTCTTAGCCTCCCAAGGAGTCAATGCCGTATTTCGGGCATACCCATCATGAATCAAGACCTTCGTTGTTTCCATCGGAGGAATGCAATCCAGGAAGCCTTCCGGCACTTCCGGCTCTCCCCCTCCAACAGCGAAAAGATTGCACTTCACCTCTGATTTCAAATCTGAGAGGTGAACGATATCGGTGCTCCCCACAAAGACCCCAATCACTGGAGTTCGCTGGCATAGGAGAGTTAGGTACTGTTCCAAGTAATCTGCTGGTTTGACCTCCTCCCTCCGAAGGACTCTGACTCCAAGAGGCTTGAAGAGCCAATTCGTTGCTTCCCAATTGATGCCATCATTGTTGACCACATCAATCTCTGAGCGTTGTCGGAGGTACATAAAAGCGGGAATGGTCTGGACTTGATTTCCAATCCCACTCCCGACTATAAAAAGGCGTCTACTCATCACCTTCTCCACTCTACTCCAAGCCCAAACTCGTGCTCAAATTGATATCCAAACATCCTTGCCAACTATCTGCCTAGCTTCATGAGGGTGTAAATACTGCTTTTCACCCTCGGTGATGATATCCCCATCAATACAGTGTTTTCCCAAAGCTTTCTGAACGCTTGTTCCGGCAACCCTGCCTGCCTTGATGTAAATGAATTTATGACTGTGAGAAATAATCATCTTAGAATACCCACTCAACAATGAACTTGTAATTATGACTGACAATCATCTATTGCCCTCTGCTCTTTAGATGGCCGACCCTGAAAGCGTCCCCTTCTTTCGGACAAAACAGAGACCATAACAGAAGGTTATGCTGTCAAAATGCCGACAAAGTGACACCAATCTCTAATGGAGGCACGGGGAGTCGAACCCCGACTTCTGCGATGCGAACGCAGTGTGCTACCGTTATCACCATGTCCCCAAAAGGACACCAATAAATGCAAAGAGGCTTGTTTGGAACTGACGCTCTGCCAACTGAGCTACAAGAGCCTAAGCCCTTGGTCGGATTTGAACCGACGACCTTCGGTTTTGAATAAAGAAGTATCTCTTCGCTGAAGTGTGTCCTCTGGTACTCCTGACCGGACTTGAACCGGCAATCTCCAGATTGAAATCAGCCCAACCACTCAGGGATATTCTTGCCTGCAAATTCCTGAATAGAACCAAAAATAGCCTGCACCACATCTGTCCTGTTCAAGTCTAGCCTACAAACTCCATAAGGAATCTTCCCTTTCCTTTTTCCCGAACTTGAAATTGGCATGACATTCACCTCCATTCGGGAAACTTCAATCCCCAAAATATCCTCCCAGTACTTCTTAATTCCCTCAATGCTGATTCCGTTCCCTGAGTAACACCTCACGGTAATCCTAACCTCTTTTTCGGAGACTTGAAAACCTTCCTTTAAGAATCTCCAAAATTCCATCATCATCACAGAATCAGAATTAGAAAATCTCAACTGGTTCTTATTTTTTCCTCCCTCTGCCCAATACAGCATACAACCAGCAACATATCGAATAGTGGCCCCATCCCTAATCCTTTTCCTACCGCTCTCTTGAAACTCTAGTCTCCTTTGACGCCACGTTTCTCTTGTATTTCTTGACTGGGCAAACCGACTTGCGGGATTCCTTTCTGCTAGTCTGCGTTTTTGAAAATCAGATAACTGTACGTCCCTTACCCACCGACTCACAGAACTAACCGAAACCTCTAACTCAGACGCAATTTTCTTCACCGACATACCATCCGCACGCAAACATCTAGCTTTATGTTGCTCGTCTCTCTTCATAGAACCCTCCAAAATAGAACCCATAACTTCGAGTATCATATCAGAGGGTTTCAGAAAGTCAAATGATACTCCTACGGAGAATCGAACTCCGACTTAATAGCTGAAAACCATTCGTCATACCGTTAGACCATAGGAGCATATTTCTCGAAATTATCAAACTTGAACATTCTGAGAGTCTGACGAGTTTTCCAATTACTCTACAGGAGCGAAAAAAGAGTCTGCCGGTCCCAGACCTTCCAACAAGCCATGAACTTGCTGGCCTGCCCCGTTCCATGGCACTACAAGCAAGACGGAGGAATCGAACCTCCAACAAACTTTGGTGGGCAATCCGAGAATCGAACTCGGAGTCCCCTGTACGTGAAACAGGTGCTCTACCATTGAGCCAATTGCCCATGCTATTTCAACACATAGTCAACCCAACCAGAAATATACGAAGCACGATGTATCAATTCTGAGTACCCATGCCTAGTGAAGTCCATTGTCTGGTTACTCTTTGCATCCTCCCACCCCTTCTCATACGGCTCACGAATTCCGGGAAATTCCATCCCAATCATTTCCTTCTCCTTAATCACCAATCGTAGACTTCCAAACCCCGGCTGCCAATCCCGACTTCCTCTGAGCTATCACCGAAGGATACCAAATATAGACATTCATCAAAGGTAAGACATTGAACGAAATCCACCGGTCAAAGTGGTCCGTCAATCTCCATCTCACCTCTTTCAACTTCTCCATTCCTCTCAAACTTATCATGTAGGCATGAAGACCGTCACAAGCTCCGTCAACCGAGTTTGCTTGAGTATGCCTCCATACCTCTCCATTCACATGGACTGCACCTATCCTCCCATCTCTCATCCTCTCCGGATACAAAAGAGACATGTAAATCAGGTCCCAGTCCGAAGGAGTTTGAGCCATACAGTGATGCCACCACTGAATGAAATCAGGAGGTAACTGAACATCGTCCTCAAAGATAATGGCCGAAGGCAACTCAGCCAAAAGGATGTGCTGCCAGAGAAACCAATGATTCAGCCCCAAAGCTATCCGACCAGGAGTCAAAGGCACAGTCAACTCTTGACCGTGTAACGTCCTCAACTCCATGTCTTTCCCGTAAATCCCTGAGAAAAATGTCGGCTGAAGTCCTACGGACCACAAATGCTCTTTTGCTCCAGCCCTTCTCTCTGCCATCTCTTTTGGAGAAATGACCAAAATCTTGGGCAACTCAGACATTCAGTTCATCTCTGACGAGTCAATCTCGTAATCGTCCAGCCTCTTTCCCAGGTCAAACACTCCCTGAAACTCTTCCAGACTGTCATCCTCCGTCTTGCCCCAAAACCGTCGGTTCACAAAGTTGTAGACCATCTCACCCACGTCGTCCGTCTGCTTGATGCCCCACTGCTCCAATACACACCGAGACATCAAACCAAACTGAAGATGAGCAAACCCACAGATTCCATCCAGGACTTCATGAGCCTTCATGTGGCCAGCACGACCCAACTGATGATGCTGCCACTCCATTGAGTGCATCAAGAAGTAGTACGCATCCGGCTCATACCGCTGGTCATCCTCACGAATAGCTTCTACTTGTTCTTCAGCCGTCATTTCTTCCACGGTCGGCCTCCCTCATCTCTCTCAACTCTTCCCTGGTGACCGTCCCATCTTTGAGCATCTGAACAAGATTAACCACGTCTTGCCTCTTCTCTGCCGTCTCTGAGGCAGATTGAAGAACAAGGTCAAGAAACTGATGAGGAGTCATTGAAGACTTTGCAGCGACCCGATTCAACTCTCCCTCATTGACCGTCAAGTCAAGGCCATCAAACCGAAGGAATGGCCCGTCCTCCTTCATCTCTACTGCGATTCCGTAATGACCCAAGTGCATTTCTTTCCCCTTTGAAATAGAAGTTCACACCTCTATATGTCACTTGTGTCAAAAATTCTCCCTGGAGTCAAGTATCTTGGCAAATCCGTCAACAATCCCCAACCGCCATCTTTCCTTGAACCTGAAAATTGGATTCCCGGTAGTTCTTCCTCCTACCGTCCACCAATCCTTCAGACGATAGATATGGAACGAGCCCCTCATACCGTCTACCTCTTCGGTGACCTTCAAATCTCGAACAAGCCGTCTAAAGGTCTCTAACGAATAGCTCTTGTCCACATGAGCCTGCCTCACTCGGACCTTTCCATTCACCTTCGTGATTCTGATTGGTGATGTTCCAGTACTCAGAGTCAGCATCCTATTTCTCCCAAGTCATGTGGCACCCCCGGCAGGATTCGAACCTGCATAAAAAGCCATTTTAGGAAAATGGTGCCTGTCCATTAGGCTACGGGGGCTCTACTCCGGCACAAACACAAAGTCACTATGAGTTGGCTGGATGTCATCAAACCAAATCGGTGAAGTACTCACAAATCCTCTATCACTCAGGAAACGAACAACTTCATCTCCCTTACACCATCTCGGAGTCGCTGGCTCAATTTCTGGATTCCATAGCTCCAAATTCAATCCCACAACTCTGCCCGACCCCAACAACTTCTCTGCCCCTCTCAACATCATCAATTCCGAACCTTCAATGTCCGCCCAGATGAAAACACTGCTGCCAAATCCAATGAGTCCATCCATGAAGTCCAAGGTGAATGTCCGAACCAACTCCCTCCGATAGTTGGGGTCAGAATACGGAAAGGTCAGAGCAAAGTCACTCTTTCCACCTTCGTATCCCATCAATCCTTCCGTTTCCCCAACCTCATCTGTTATCGTGACGCTAATCAATCTTCCAGGGAAGCTGTGCTGTTTCAGAATTTTGTACCGATGCCTACAAGGCTCCATACCCAGAATCGTCGTCGTTGGCCAATACTTGACGACCTCCCAAGCCTCTGAACCGATATTCCCAGGCCCCACATCAACAAAAGTCTCTGGTGGAACATGAATAGCCTGACGGACTTCCTCAAACTGAACAGATTGAGGCTGCTCTACCTTAATCGCTTCCCAGTCCGCCTCATACGTCCTCATCTACCATTCCTCCGAGCAAAACTCCTTATCCTCATGTTTGGGTCCTGCTTCTTGACCCACTTCACAAAGTTCTGAACATCCTCATTGGCCAACAACAACTCCCTAGTGTTGTAATGACGTGCCAATGTCTTTTCGTCAAAGAACTTGTGAAACATCTTGTGACAAGGTTGACATGACTTCATCTTCCTGCACCGGTCAAGGCGTTCTGGGAAGTTTCGGCGGACCCACTTACTGGTATGAGTTGACACCGGAATGAGATGATGGTCAGAAATGTCTGTGGTCTCCCGGCCACACAGTTCACAACTGAGTTGTTCTCTCATTTGACGCTCTTTTGAAGTTCCGTTAATGCCCTGAGATAAGCCCATCTGATTTCAGACTCTTGCCTTAATGCTTGTTCAACCTTGAGCCATAAGACACCAAGGGACAAGAGACCACACAAGAAGAATGCAAGTGGTATGAGATACATTAAAGCGGGCAACGGGATTCGAACCCGTCCCTAGAGCTTGGAAGGCTCTCATGCTGCCACTAACACCATACCCGCAAACCCCATCCCGATTCTATCGGTCGCCCCCGTAGAAGCTCCTTCACGGGATGAGGTTCAACTGCGACGTTTGTCCCCCAAGACAAACTAAAGCGGATAGAGAGAATCGAACTCTCATTCTCTGGTTGGAAAAGTCAATGCCATTAGGACAGACTCGCAAAATCTTCAAATCTTAACTTGTCCCACTTTTCCGCATCCTCTTCTTTAATGGAAACCCCACTCCGATGCCCCTTAACCTCACTTCTAGAAAAGACGTAAGCAGTATCCGTATGAAAATCATACCCCACAATAAAATCAAAATCGCCATCCTCATACCGATATTGCTTATTTTGACTGCCTGTATGTCTAAGCGTGACTACAGGAAGGCCAGTTTTTGATTCCTGAACCATTTTGACCTGAATCTTCAACAGCCGGTTACTCTCAGGAACTTCAACAATCCAATCAGCCCTATCTCCATCAAAAGGTGACCCGAAAACATAATACCCAAACACTGTCAAGCGAAACAAAACTGCCGCCTCTGCAATTTTTCCCTTTTGAGCCTTTGAGTAATCCGAAATGTCCACTTCCTTTGCAAACCTGGATATTTCCCCTCTAGGTTTCAAAAACCGCCTTGATGTTTCCTCGTTTTGAATCTTCCTCCGTCTTTCCTTTTCCTCAAAAGGTAACGGATAATCCACAAGCCAACCCGACAGGCTCCCCTTTGGGGCTCCTGTCTCCTTGTGGATTTCCGTGAGAGACTTCCTCTCCTCAACCCTAAGACGGATACACTCTGCCTTCAACTCTGGATTTGACCTTCCTCTCATAATGAACCTCCTTTGTCTTTCTATCATACACAAAGGAGGTTCATTGTCAAACAAACTAAAGCGGATAAGGAGAATCGAACTCCTGTATTGAGATTGGAAATCTCACGTTCTACCATTGAACTATACCCGCAAAACCCTCTGTCCGGTTTCTATCGGTCACCTTAAAAGGCTCCTTCCCCAGACAGAGAGGGCCTGCTCGAAAGCAAACTGGAGCAGCCAAGGGGAGTCGAACCCCTACCCCCTGACTGGCAATCAGGGATGCTACCATTATCACTATGGCTGCGTTTTTAGTTTGTCAAACCGTTCTGCCTCCATATCCCTAACCGAAATCGCTCTTGACAAACCCTTGACCTCATCCCAAGAAAACACATAAGCAGTATCCGTATAAAGGTCATATCCGACGATGAAATCAAACTCTCCTTCTTGATACGTCCTTTGCTTATTGTGACCCTCACAACACCTCAAAGAGATAAAAGGAAGCCCTTGTCCTGTCCATTTCGTCCACTTGACCTGAACTCGGACAACTTTCTTAGATTGCGGCACTTCCACCAACCAGTCCGTCTTATCCCCATCAAAAGGTGACCCAAAAACATTAAAGCCATGAAGCACAAGCCTGAAAAGAATTGCCGCCTCGGCAATCTTTGCCTTTCTAAGACGACTCAACTCTTGGCCATGAACTGCCAGGTAAAACTTTGACTTCTCCCCCCTATCCTTCTTGTTTGCCCCAATCCTTCTCAACCTCTCTCTTCATCCGTCAAAGGATGTTCTTTCAACCAAAGAGACAAAGACCCCTTTGATGCTCCTGTCTCTTCATGAATCTCTCTGATTGATTTTCTTTCCTCAATCCTCAATCTGAGACATTCCGCTTTCAACTCCGGATTCAGCCTTGGCATAGCAACCCTCCTCGTAGTGAACCAATTAAGGTTCATTATACGGCTTGGGTTCACTATGTCAAATGGCAAGGTAAGATGCTACCATTATCACCATGGCTGCAAAGTCGTCCCCCCTTGGATTCGAACCAAGACCTTCAAGCTTCTTGGTAAGTGCTCTACATTAAGCTAGAGGACGTTAAAAATTTCAACGAAAGAGGCCAGCCCGAAAGCCGACCCCCTTCGTTGGGCTCATACTTCTATATGTCAAAACCCTCAAAAATTCTCTGGAGCCGACATCCAGAATCGAACTGGAACTTAGCCCGTACCAAGGGCTTGTGCTACCATTTTCACTATGTCGGCTTAAAGAACCACCACGATGTTGCCAATGATAGCTCATCATTAGGAAGACAACGACTGACTTCTGGAACTGTCACATTCAATTTCCCTTTTCCTTCAACAAACTCATCAACCGCCCATCTAACCGAATCTGCCTGATAATCATGCCCGGCAAACAAGCCTCCCGGTTTCAGCTTCGGCCACCAAACTGTCAAGTCCGCCTTGACTGCTTTGTAGAAGTGACAGGCGTCAATGTACACGAAATCAAAAAGCTCATCTGAGAAAACAGAGGCAACATGCGGAGACCCCGCTGAAACCATTGCCCATCGCCGTGAAAACCGAGAAACCCTTTCAAAGGCTATTCTCGCCATCTCATGAAAATCCTTTTCCGTAAAACCCCATTCATCAACGTACTGTGTGCCTTTGACTTCGCCCCACAAGTCAATCATATAGAGGCAATGGCCTCTCCAGGTTGTCAAAATCTGTTCGGCAAAATAGCCAAATGCCGTACCCACTTCCACACCGTACCCGAGTAACCCTTTGTCGTTTAAGAACTGTCCCATCTCTGCCCGAGTACGCATCAAAACTCTCCACAGTCAAGAAAGAACTCCCGTATCCAGATTGAACCACCAACCCGTCGTGCTTTCTCTTTGAAAATTCCTTTCCAGTCGTCTGTCACTTCAAAAACCACCAACTGATTGTTTCCACATGGTCTTCTGTGAGTCTTGCCTCTCTGTTAACCTGAACTGCAAACTCATCCACTGCCATCCTTACATCGTCCATGATGTAATCATGACCGGCAAATAAACCTCCCGGCTTTAGCTTAGGCCACCATGCTTGCAAATCTGCCCGAACAGCCTTATAGAAATGACTGGCATCAATGTACACGAAATCAAAAAACTCATCAGGAAAGTGAGATGCTGCTCTGGGAGAGCCTACACACATCAACACGTATCTCCCCGGAAATTGACACAGCTTCTCAATCGTCACAACCGCCTTCCGTCTCATGTCTTGTTCTGTGAATCCAGAAAAGTCATGAAAAGGATTTCCCTCAATCTTGTCCCAGACATCCACAACATAAAGGGAACCCTTCCAAGTTTCTAATAGGTGCTTGGAGAAAGCTCCCTCAAAGGTACCCACCTCAACTCCAAACCCGGTCAATCCTTTTTCATTTAAGAAAAAGCCAATGTCTTTTCTAGCCTTAAGCCTTTTCATACCATTCACTCTCTTAATCAAGCTTAGGAGGTTCTCGTGCTATCCAGTTACCCTACAAGGGCTTTGAAAAAAACCGAAGATGACTTCCAAACATCTCAGCCATGTCATTATACGCCAACTGGAAGTTATTTTGTCCTACAACCTCAAAAATGTCTTCCATCGTCACTTCTACATCCCAATCATGAATCAAGAATCCTGAACCTGGCTGAAGATAAGGACAATACAAACGAGCTTCATCCTTCTTGCTCCCATTGTCAACAAGCAAGAGAGTGTCTGGCCGAGACACCCTCTCTATGACAGACTGAACTGGTCTCCAATCCCCAGAAACTCTTTCCACTGGACGATTATCTTCTTGTGGCTCAACTCCCAACAAGTTCACCAATTCAAACTCCATGACTGGATGCCACAGACCCTTCACCTCTTCCAACCGATAATCTTTGAAGTCATACGTGATGAATGTCTGACCTTTCAGTGCCGCCGAAATACCCAAATACAGACTGGTCAGACCCGTCCAAGTCCCAAACTCCACAATGTTCTGCCATCTCTGTCTAACCAGAATGAAATCCAAGAAGAGTCGGTCAGCGAATCCCATCAGAATTCTCTCGTCTTCTTCTCCTCCTATCCCAAACACACTACGACCCACATTCCTCAAGCTCATGAACTCTTGAAGAGTAGGGTCTCTTTGCCATTCTCCGTATGTCTTGGCCGAGAAAAATAAGGTCTCAACCATCTAACCTCTCCTCTTTGACCACTGGTACCCCTGACAGGACTTGAACCTGTACTAAGAGTTTCGGAGACTCTCGTGCTATCCAGTTACACTACAGGGACTCACAAATCATTATACGCCGACACCCAATTCTTCTACTGACCAAATTTGAATTCCACCATCAGGACACTCAGATGCCCTATCCAATTAGGCTACAGAGGGCTCTGCAACAAATACAAAATCCCGATGAGTTTGCCCTTCCTTAAACTCCAAAGGCTCCGTGCTCTCAAACCCATTCTCTTTCAAAAGACTCCACACCTCATCTCCTCTACACCATTCTGGCGTTGGTGTTTCCATATCGGGATTCCAAATCTCAAGATTCAATCCCACCACTTGACCCGACTGAAGCAGCTTCTCTCCTCCTTGAAGCATCTTCAGTTCTGCTCCTTCTATATCCGCCCAGATAAAAACCTTTCCCAGGCCAAAAAACTCATTCA
>JGI10211J34971_10003487_pt1 | contig 12588 bp, 17 predicted proteins | sample Etolagsediment_FD_34971 | JGI IMG/M metagenome (IMG submission 34971) | reverse complement strand
GCTATTACTGTGGGAACATTTGAAACAGCAAAACGTAAACCCTATATGTTTGGTAGTTATCATTCATATGGTAGACAAAGAGGTTACACTATCTATCATGATAAAAAAGGTAATCCACACAAGGTTTATTTTGATGATAATGACCCAGGTGGAGAACACGCATAATGGAACCCATACAAGGAATAGGATTGTTTTTAATAGGAATGATAGCAACCGTTGTGGTTATGTACATTATTATTCGAGCACACGAAAACGAAAGCAAAGGAGACGATGAATGAAAGCACTTTATTTTTTAAAATGGTTATTCAATTGGAATAAATGGTATGGATTTCAAAAACGTTATTCTATCTATGCTATTGTAGGATTTTCAATTGCGTTAATTACTGGTAACAGCAATCTAGTTTGGTTACCTGCTATCTTTATTTGGTTAGACTTTACTGTATCTTTAATAAAAGAAAAGTGGAATAACTTTAATAAAGAACAAGAGCAGATGTTGAAAGATATTAGCCAAGGGCCACAGTAGTAATTTCCGCACTTTGTTTTAGCACATCACCTACGTAGATTTCTATATAGGTTACACGTAACTTACCTGGGCGTTCTTTTCTTACTTCATACTTGGCATTTATCGTATCATCAATAAACACAGCATCGTGATATCGAACATCCATCTTTGCCACTGCCCAATTAGGAGTCATTGGTTGATGTGTAATAAAACTTGTTACTAAAAATCCAGGCACAACAGGTTTGCCATATTTTAAGGTACTATCTTCCTTGTGAATAGGATTGTCATCACCGGTGATACTAATCCATTGATCAACAAGTTCTCTTGTTAGAGTAAATGTTTTATGATAAGAAATCATTAGTGATTTTAATTCCAAACTTTGTGGCTACGTGACACGCTTCTAATAGTGTTGTGCTTGTAAAATGTTTTTCTAAACTTTTATCACTTGTAAATTCTATGGTATATTTTCTAGCACCACCTTCTAGACTTTCACCTTTAATGCTTTTACATCTTGGGTCTTGGATTAGTTCGCTGGTCCATTTAATAAAGAAACCTTGTTCTATAGTATTTGCTGGTGTTGCTACACTGGTAAAGATATCAGGTAAGTTAGCATCTTTAAAATCAAATGTAGCACTACAACTTACTGTAGAAGCATCAGGGTCATCATCAAACATATATGGATTCATAACCAAATGTGTTCTTGGTTTACAGTCTGCGTTTACAGCAGTATGATAATGATTTGCTGTTCTTAACTTATACATATGTCCATCACATGGAACTCTATATGTTAATTGGTTTTCCATATCAGTAAAGAAAGCACCCGGTCCATCATCAATAGCAATATGATACTTGTCGTCTGGGTCTCTATGAAAACGTAAAGTCATTCCTGGAAGTTGATGAATAAAAGTTGCCCTACCGTTCTTGAAAGGCATAGCATCTAATATTTCTTCAAAGATTGTTCCTTGCACATATTCTTCGTAGACTGGTCTATGAATGTACAAGTAACCTTGATCTTCAGGATTCTCAGGAAGTGTAGCATTTAACAATGGTACCTTTCTTGGCATGTGAGGCAAAATAAACTCATCAAAATCCTTCCTAATTTGTTTTCGATCAAATGGAACGGTTGTTACTCTTTCTACTATGCTTGCCATTACGCCCTCGTCTTTATGCTTGAGTTATGAACAGAATTTAAGAAACTAAAATTGTATTTGGCAAAGTATGGATCTTGTACCTGTCTAGCAATTTCACTTTGTATAATCTGTTTCCAACGATTAGTTTCTATATGTTTATCTAAGTTAACACTAGGATCTAGTTCATCACGTATTGAATGAGCAATATATCCTGTATGTTTTTCTTCGTATATATCATAGGTAGGCATAGTACCTGTGAAAACTATTTGCCGTTTGCCAGCACTATTGATCCTATCAAGGACCACTTCAAATTCTGTGTCACCGTGCGGAACATATCTTCCCTCGGTTAGTCTACTGTAATCATTCTGCTTCATTTATCTCTATCACCTGTGACGCACATTTTCCACCAAACCCAAAACTATTATTGATAGCAAAACGTTTGTGTGTGAGTCTGTTTGTATTAGTAATTATCCTTTCTAAATCAAAGGAGCACACATTCAGGTTATGGTTATCTGGTATAGCGCCTTTCTTTAGTGCCAAAATACTATATATTGCTTCAATCATTCCGCAGGCTCCCATTGTGTGTCCTATCTTGCTTTTACAACTTACTATTTCTGTTGGTCCAAGCACATCAAGTATAGCACGATATTCTATTTCATCTCCTGCGGGAGTTGAAGTACCGTGAGCATTTACAAAACCTATCTGTGTTTTGTCTATTCCTTTAATTGCATTACGCATAGCGGCTTTGGCTCCTACTCCTTCTGTTGACGGACTAGTTGCATTAAAAGCATCACTGCCAAATCCTACAGGATGTAGATATGCGTGAATATTTGCGCCACGTGCTTTTGCTTTTTCTTCACTTTCAAGTATAAAACAAGCACCACCTTCGCCCATAACAAACCCATCGCGGTTATCGTCCCATGGAGCAGAGTGGGTACCTAATGCTCCTAGTTGGCTAAAGAAACTAATATCTGTTTCGTTAATTCCATGATCACTTACAGTACAAACAACATAATCATAGTCGTCAACAAATCTCATTGCGTAATCAATATTGAATAAACTTGTAGCACAGGCCGCATACATCGAAGTACTAGGACCTTGCCAACCGTAGTGTTCTGTAAGCATACCAACTAAAAAATCTTTGGTTGTTCCTAACAACTGTCTCGGTCTTACCCGTCCTGATTCAGCATACAGTTTAGGATAAACATCTATTATATACTGATTACCCGCAGTAATGTTACTGGCTATCGTGGCTACATTGGAACTAGGTTCAACACCACTATCTGCCAAAGCCTGTTTAATTGCGTGAAGGCTATACTTGACTCCTCTTTCAAGATTGTTAAGCATAGCAGGTTTGATTTCTTCTGGCAAATCTAATCCCTCCAGATCAACCGGAAAGACATTCTGTCCTTGATACCTTTCAACCTTACATTCCTTATAAGGTTTTGGATCTATGTAAGTTTTGGAAACAAAATTGTTATAGCACACTTCAGGACTGTTACCCAAAGTGTCTATCATCCCCATACCTGTGATTGCTACTCTTTTCACGAGTGATACTCCTATGTAAACCTGCTTGTAAATATACTTATGAACAGGTTAATAGTTGACAGCCTTGAATTGGCACACAAACAGGAGTGGGTAGACTACCACGGAAATATGTGTATCAATTTAGGATTCACCAGAGGACAACGTACCAAAGTATATCCGATCAATCCTAAAATACATCAGTGGAGCAAAATTGATCCAAACAAGTATCAGATGTTTGCTACTGACCAAGGATTGTTTCTTGGAGGCTTTACCCAATTAGATGGAGAGTTTGGTGTTGGAATAAATCTTGATTTGATCAAACAGACTCTAGAACAGAGATTTGAACATTGGACAAGGGCAGTTTACTTTGGTAAGATAGTAAAACAAGGAGAAGTGTTCAACTATAAAAATTGGTTGGAAACTTCTCGCTATTACTATCAACACCCTGATACAAATGAAATTATAGATGCTGAAACACAGGAAATAGTAAGCACAGATGAAGATGTTGTTCTGTACAATATTTTTGTTGTAGCCAATCTTCGCGGATTAAAAAATACCTACTATCTGATGCCCAACGCAGAACTTATGGATTATAGGAAAATAGAAGTTAATTCTCCTGCTTGGAAGATAATATCCATGGACAAGCATGATTGGGATTTGCGTAGATTCTTGCTCAACCCTTCATATGATGATTGTATAAAAATAGATGAAAATTTGTTAGTTGCTAAGAAAAAACAGTTTAGTATAAATCCTTTTGGGCAATGTAGAATAATAGCACCTAGTATCACAGATGATCCTTTTATTACACCTCATGAGATAAAAGTAAGAGTGCATACAGATATGGAATACACAGTAGATGAAAACAAAGTGTACACATTCACTGTGAATGGTCCTGTAAACTACGTACAATTTAAAATACACACAACCACAGATTTTGACTATCATCCTAAACTTTTAAGCGTACAACGTGCTTACACTGTTATTAACAAATCAGGATAAATATTTGTATGGCACAGAGAACAGAAACTCATCGGAAACAAGCGGAATTACGTACTCAACAGCACAGATTGATACGTTATTGAACAGTTTTGACGCAGGGGATATCATAACCAAAGCGGCAGTGGACACACTATTGGACTATTATGCTGATATAACTGACCATCAGCACACGGTTGTAGACAGAAGCACTGAAAAAACATTTGGTAATACAGGTGGTACTAGTGATACAACAGACACAGTTACAACTTCTGCCAGTTTAAGTGCTACACCTGCTGATCCAGGAACAAACAGTGTAATATCGGCATCCACACATAATGCTATTAGAAATGCGGTCAACAGTTTAAGAGGCCATGTTCACAGTTGGACAGACAACACATAACATAAATATGCTTATATTAAAGGAGTAAACAATGGCAGAGAATACAGGTGGACCAAGCAAAACGCCAAGTGCGGCAGGGTCAAAAGCCACAGGCGATGAAATTAGTGCGGATACTTTCCGTCAAATGTTGACAATATTAAAAGATATGCGTAATCATACACACCAGTATTTTGATGACTATACAACAGTTTGTCAGTGCCAATGTAACTGTCAACGAGGAACACTATAATGGCTAAATTTATTCTTCACGGAACATCACCAAAACAAACTAGACCTTATCTGTTATCTAAAAGAGACTTCAATATTGAAAGTGTAAAACAGGCAGACGGGGACGTAGTTGGCACAGCCAGAAAACCCAAAGTATTTGATTTTATTGGTGTAGATCCCAGATGTGCGGCAGTGTTTCCTAGCAAGGCAGATATTGACGTGGGTGGCCCCATAACAATAGGATATTCATATCCAGAATACGCAACGACAACAGGCGAACGTGCTTGGACTAAATTTGATTTAGATTGGATTGCTGATTGGTATGCTAACAAAACAGATGACTACGGTGACATTTTAATGTTTGGTTATCCTCTACCTGAAACAGGACAAGCACAAGTTAACATCGGTGACTCTTTATTACAAAGTAGATTTCTTGTAAGGAAAAAAGGAACTGATGGAGAGTTCCACACAGTGGTTGATGCTAAAACTGATGAAGTAATATTTGAAGGCGAAGAACATGGAATTAGAAATGTAGATGTTTATTTTTATGTGAAGTGCTTATACAATCTTGACAATGTAATTTTAATTAATTTTAATACTCAAAAAACAGAAATCACAGAAGATATTTCGCTCGTAACAGATCACGGAATCGAAACAGTTTTAGACAATCAGGATTTTGCTCTCGCAAGTGAAATCATATCACCATTGCCAATCCATGCTAATTACAATGGACAAAGTGTAGTTACATGTCCAAAAAAAGTGTTTGCTCTAAGACCTTACAAGTCTGGAATATTAGATAAACTAGGTGTTGATAAGAGCAAAATCAAACTGCAGTTCAAAACAAAATTACAATATGAAAAATTAGACAATGGAGATTATCAATTTACTTGGCCAGATGATTTATCAGGACCAACATATATAACCTGTTACATTGCTCTAAAAGAAACTCCTGCTGATATGGAGTTAGATTCACTAGTAGTCAACCTTATAGTTTTCCGTCAATAAATACCTTTGTTAACAACTAAAGGTATATAGATGGCATTTACTACAGATCCAAACGCATTCAATTTCAAAAAAAACTTGAATGACCTTCAAAAGAAGCGTCATAAAGATCATATCGCTACGGTTACTGTAGACGAAAATGGCAAATTTCAAATACACAGTGAAAACATAATTACTCCTAAAGGTAAAGACAAAATCAATAAAAGGATAAGTGTTTTACCTGATCCTGGGGAAAAAGTTATCAAAATGAGTGAGGCTAAGTATCTGTTCAAAGATCTTCAACAGATGAATGTTATCCTAACAAATGCTTGTAACCTAAGTTGTTCTTATTGTTACGAACAGCACAATAGAGACTTTGGTAGATTCACACCTGAAACTTTGCTTGAAGCATACAATTTTTTATTGAATGTTAGTGATCATGAAAAGAAAAACTTTCAATTCTTTGGCGGTGAACCTCTAATTCATAAGGACCTTATTTTAAATTTTTTACGTGACAACAAGGATTATCTACTAAAAAATTCTAAAGGATGGACAAAACAGTTGGTTAGCATAACAACCAACGGATTGTTAATGACTCCAGATTTCTTAGAAGAGTACTATTCATATCCATTTACTTTTATTCTATGTAGTCTTGATACAATCAGAGCAGATGTCGATCATAGAGAAATAGGACAAAAGAGAATTGATGCCTTAATTAGAACAATTAATAATATTCCACAACACGCAAAAGATGAACAACGAATTACAATGCGTTGTACACTTGCTAAAGAAAATGCGCCATACTTTAAAGAATTTGTAAAAACTGTGTATGACGCTGGTGTTAGAAATATTGTTGTTCATCCATTAATTTTAGATAGTTCACGAGGATTCATAGCGTGGACTGACGAAGAATGGAATACACTTCACAACGATATTCTTTGGGTTTTAGATCATTACTTTGATCTTGGGATTCACTTTTCCGAAGGTGTTGGACAAAAGGGTGAGAACAACTGCATGGTAGGTAGTGACATGGTTGCTATTGATGCTTCGGGTGATTACTCAGGATGTTACTTCTTTACAAATCAAAAAGCAGGCCCTGCGGGTAAAACAATACTCGGTAATGTATTTGAAGATAGACTATACATAGACAGATACAGAGGTTTCCAAGAATCATTTAGTAAAATGGTAGAGGAAGAAGAACAGTGTAAAACCTGTGATTATAAAAATGCTTGTTATCAATGTCCGGCAGGTAATATGGATACAGGTAGTAGATTATTTAGGCCGGACGATATGTGTCAAAAAATAGTTAAACTCTATGTTGACCTACAAGACGATATTGAAATGAAACACTTTCATAGAACCTATCAACGAGTTTATGACACTTGTGAAGCAGAAGGTGAAGAAAAGATTATGATAAGATCACCGCTTCATATTATGTTTAAAATGTTTGCCGATGTCCACGCAAGTAGAGAACACACTGACTGGGGTTGGCAACAAATACCAAGCAGTGGTCAATTATACGCGGCTTGGGTAGCAATGATCAAAGACGGGTATTCATTAGATGATCCAGATTTTAATCAATTTATTGAAGATGTAAAATCATATATTACAAAAGACACAATGAATATTAAAGAACTGTATGAATGGTTAACTGAAAAAGCAAACATTCCAAATGATCTATCCAAAGGCGTTACTGATTTGAACTTTGTTGCTAGATGCTCATATTTGGTATTCTTACACTTTTTAATTTTACACAACAAAAAACCATTACATGGATCAAATATAAAAACTGTCAAAGAAAAGTTGCTCAATAGCAAATAAGATGTTATAATACATTATGGATGGTTTAGACAAGTTAAAACATATATCAATCTACCTTGGCAATACCTGTAACTTTGATTGTACATATTGCGATAGAGAATATATTGCCAAAGACATTGGCGGCCAAACACTCAAACATAAATGGGTAGACTTGGTTGTTGATTTTTTTGATCGTGTCGCACCTCATACGAGAGATATGAACGTTATAAGTGTACACGGTGGTGAACCTTTTCTATTTGTAAGTAGAATGGATGAACTGTTTACAAAACTGTATGACAAACATATCAAAGGCACTGATAGACGGTTTGCTATTACGACTAATGGCAGTATGATTGCTGAACACAAAGATTTCATACAAAAATGGGGACCTTATCTTAAGTTTACAATTTCTTATGATTTTATATTTCAAGAAAAAAATAGAGAAGCAGTTGATGTTGTAGAAATGAGTAAAATAATTCAAGATGCTGGTGCTATAATGCAATGGCAATATGTTATGCCAACTGATGATCCTAAATGCTTTAGTATGGATACTATAACCGATATCGTTCGTACATGTCAAAAAACAAAGTGTAATACAATTAATCTTATTCCTCTAAGACACAAACGCGGTGCTAGAAAGTTTGAAGTACTAATAGACCGTATTCCGTTAGGAGAATGGTTTGATAACTTCCTACAGTTTATTACTATTTTATATACAAAAAAGATAGATCTATATGTAGATGGAACATATGGGCCATTAAGTGCTATTGATAAATTTTACTATGATAACCATCACAAGGTTATACTATCACCCGATGGATACATGTATCCTGAATATGATTTTCTAGAATACAAACGAGAAGAATTTAAAGTTGGACAATGGACCGACGGCACCCCTAATTTTGAACCTAAATTTTATAGGAAACAGGACGAACTTAATTTAATACGTAAAGATTGTTACAAATGTCCTAGTAAAGATAGTTGTGGTTTGAAATACCTTTACAAAATGTTTGATGAACAACCGCAAGGCAGTTGTGTAACATTTTATAAAATGGTAGATGCCGCAATAGCATATTGCTATAAATTACAAAGAAAACAATCTGTATTCGAATGGGTAGGAATAGAATGATAGAAAAAGCATTTGATACTCCAGCACCCTCAGATAATTTTATAGGTTACTTCTATGAAAACGACAGTTTATTAAATGTACACAATGAAGTTATTTTTAGTTTGTTAGGTAGGTATAATTGTTTTGCTGGTTGTCAAATTTGCTACACCCAAAAGCATTTTAAACAAGCACTACCTAAATTTAAAAGTTTCATTCCTACAACTATAACAAAAGCACAAGAACAACAATGGTTTGATATTTTTGATCATTTTGCTACAGTTAGCAATATTGATGATCTATTTTGGATGAAGCATGAACAACCTCATTTATATGACTGGTACCAAAAAAATAGTCATAGATTTAGTTGGGGTAGTATGACGGACAATAATTTTATTAGAACACAGCCATTGTTTGTTAATGAGTTATCTCCTGAAACAAAAATACAAGAAATTAGTTTTTCAGATGTTTGGCTTGATAAAATGGATACTGATGAAATTATTTCTATGCTTGGTGTTTTGAATAAACGCAATGGTATACAAAAGATTAAATTTATATTAACTAAACCTGAAAATCAAAATGTTAACAAATTGTTTGAATGGATAAAAGATAATGGAATTGGAAATTATTGTTCACATCATGATTTCCAAGGTAATACTCTAAAGTTAACAACAGATATTCCCCAAGCAGAACACATAGCAAGTTTTAATAGTGATATATTTCCTGTTTGCCGTGAAAGCAATTATCTACAAAACAGTGGATTCTTTTTGACACTTACTGGAGCAATAGACACAGACAACAAACCTTACTACACATTTAATACTCCACATAATGGTAATAATGATTTTGATAGTACAAAGCATTTAAGCAATATGCTACAAGGTAAAGTTGAATTGTATAAAAATTGGGCTGAACAATACAAACAAGGAAAAATAAAGGACAATGGAGCAGGTAAAAAATATTTTGAATACTTTGATTTTGTTGGTAAGTATGTAAGTATAAACAGTGATTATAATTTTATTCCGATTGATCTGTTAAACGCTCAGCATAGATACTATCACAAGTTGGTAGAACAGGGTTGGCTCATAACAGATTACGGACTAGCGAAATATACAAGTGGCGTAGGAATTAAACCATTGGTGGAAGTACATGGATATAATTAAGATAATAGACATAAACAAAACACATCTTATAGACGACGGAGATGTTACAGGCAATGTAAGTTCAATTGTCAAGCAAACCTATGAGCCTATTCCTGATGGACCATACACAGCATTTAAGTTTAAAAATAAAGGAACAAAACTTATATACAGTAACTATACCAATGGTTTGTACGACAACAATCTAAATTCACTTAGCGAAATCGAAACAGACATAGACTTTTATAAAAAAGCAAATCTACACACAAATAAAAAAACAAAGTCAAACAAACCCGCTTGGTTAAGAATACTGTTTGGCCATGCTTGTAATTATAGTTGTTCTTATTGTTTACAAAAAGATATAGGAAATCCCAATGAACGTGCTAAGATATGGACACTTGATAGTTTTATAGATACTGTTAAAAACAAACTAGACCTAGGCGATTTAACACGTATTGATTTATGGGGAGGCGAAACACTACTGTATTGGAAATCAATTACACCTATCATGGATGAATTTGATCGAGAAGGTATGGAATGGTATTTCCCTACAAACGGAACACCCCTTAGACAAAAACACGTAGACTATCTAAACAAGATAAAAGGCATAGCACTGTTTGGTATTAGCCACGATGGCCCGGGTCATGTTGCTCTACGAGGCAAAGAGTTTTTATGGGATAAACAAACAGTTGATGTATTAAAACAAATGCAAACCAATAGACAAAAAATACGTTTTAGTTTTAATCCTGTTATCAGTGCTACCAACTACGACCTTTTTGAAATAAACAATTTCTTTAGAGATTATATGCTTGAAGTAGGATTAGATCCAGCACAAACCAGTATAAGTTTCACGCTAGGTCGTGTACACACTGACGAAGATCACGAAGGAAGCGTAAGCATGGATCATGTTATCCGCGGCGAAGAACTGGAAAAGTTCCGTGATATGATGGATCGATATATTCAAGCAAACATTGAACAAAGCACAGGAGTAAAGGATCATGGACTGTTAAGAAATAATATATTTCATAACGGACCTACCAGCGTTCTTGGTTACGGAGAGTCAATGAAAAAACAGATACTGCCCACAATCACTACAGCATGTGGAGCAGATGATGATCAGGTATTAAGTGTTGATGTAGCAGGAAATGTAAGAACTTGCCCACATGTAGATGACACTTTCATTAGTGGTAAACTTACAGAACTAGAAAATGTGGTTCTCAAAAAAGTTGACTTTGATAGATTTGATAAACACTGTAAGGTTTGTCCTGTATGGAGATTGTGTAAATCTAATTGTCCTATTACCGTACCTGATAATATATTTTTAACAAATTGTGCTGTAGAGAAAGTGTATCATAAAGCAGTTCAAAGAGGTGCTCTAAAAGCATTATTTGGAGACGATGTAGAATTGCTAGAGAGTGGATTGAATGAAACTACCGTTAAAGAATATAGAAGTTAAGCAGTTAGAACTTACTACTCATCCTTTATTGAGTACAAACGTAATTCAAACTATAGAAGACCTACGTGTCTTTATGGAACATCATGTTTATCCTGTATGGGATTTCATGAGCCTTGCTAAAGCATTACAACACAGAGTTTGTCCTAGCGGTGACTTATGGTTGCCTACAAAGCATACACGTGACGAAAGTGCTAGATTAATTAATGAAATTATTTGGGGTGAAGAATCAGATCGAGATTTTGGCGGGGGCAGTATATCGCATTTTGATTTGTATCTTCAAGCAATGGCAGAAGTAGGAGCCAATACAAAACCAGTTTTACGTTTTTTAGAAAACGTAGAAAGTCAAGGCATAGATAGTGCGATTGAAAACACTCCAGGTGTTCCGGATTGTGCTAGAAATTTTATGCGTAAAACTTTTGACTTTATTGCTACAGGCGAAAAGCATGTCATTGCGAGTGCTTTCACCTACGGCAGAGAAGCAGTAATACCCGGAATGTTTCAGGGAATATTACAACAATTAAACATCAACGCATACGAAGCAAAAAAGTTTCATTATTATCTAGCAAGACACATTGAACTAGATGGTGATGAACACGGACCTATGGCTACTAAACTTGTTGAAAACCTATGTGGAGAAAATCCTTTAGCATACGTTGAAGCAGAACAAACAGCAATAGAAGCAATGAATGCTCGTATTGAATTTTGGAACGAAGTGGAGAAGAAACTTTTTGAGTAAAGACGGAATAATAGAACTAGACGGTACCTGTCTAGAAGTGCTACCTAATCAAATGTATAAGGTAGAATTAGAAAACGGCCATACGGTAATAGCATATGCGGCCGGTAGAATGAAGAAAAATAAAATTAGAGTATTAATGGGGGATAAAGTAAAAGTTGAAATATCACCCTACGACTTATCTAAAGGTAGGGTGACTTTTAGGTACAAGTAATTAAACTCCGCTTCCGACTGGAATAGGATTTTCTTTTTCTAAAGGTGAATGCTTTTTTAACCAACGCACTAAATCTAATCTAGAACGCTGTAGATTTTCACGAATCATATCATGTTCACTACCAAACACAGGACCGTTTTGTGCTAGATTTTCCACACTGTCGTCTACTGCCTTTACAGCATTGAGAAATGTTTCGTACATAGTCATTGCTTGACGTTTGATATTTTCATCCTGTATTGATTCAATACGTCGTTGATAATCCATACAATCTGAATGGAAACGAGGTAAATCTCTAATTAACATTGCCATACATATTCTCCTTGCTATTATTTAAGCAATGTAGTTATTCCAACTAGCATGTTTGAGTTTTAGATTTAGGTATTCTTTGTTTTTGATAAGGTCATAATAGGTGGGTT
>JGI10211J34971_10003485_pt1 | contig 12592 bp, 13 predicted proteins | sample Etolagsediment_FD_34971 | JGI IMG/M metagenome (IMG submission 34971) | reverse complement strand
TTTTGCATATAGTTGATTGGTGAAGAGAAAGTTATGCTTGGTTTTATAACATAATGATCATCAAATTCTATAGTGATATGAGAGTCATCTACAGGGCACATTACCTCATGAAGTTTTTCCCCAGGACGGATACCTATGACTTCTTGTTCTAAATGTGGAGCAATTGCTTTAGCAAGGTCTGTCATTTTCATAGATGGAATTTTTGGTATAAATATTTCACCACCTTGCATACGCTCAAAATTCTTCAAAACAAAATCCACACCTTCTTGAAGGGTAATCCAAAACCTTGTCATATTTGCTTCTGTGATTGGAAGAGAAGTTACACCATCTTTTATTAATCTTTTAAAGTAAGGTATAACTGAACCACGCGATCCTAAAACATTTCCATAGCGTACAACAGAAAATTTTATATCATGATTTCCAGTAAGATTATTTGCTGCAACAAAAAGTTTGTCTGAAACAAGCTTGGATGCACCATAAAGGTTCGCCGGAGCTGCTGCTTTATCTGTAGAGAGCGCAATAATATTTTTAACATTGTTTTCTATGCAGGCATCAATAATATTTTGTGCACCCATTACATTTGTTTTGATACACTCCATAGGGTTGTATTCAGCTATGGGTACATGCTTTAATGCAGCTGCATGCACTACAAAATCAACATCTCTCATCGCTTTTTGGAGTCTTGGTAAATCTCGAACATCCCCTATAAAATATCGCATACAAGAATCGGTAAAGTTCTGAGCCATTTCGTATTGTTTTAATTCATCTCTAGAATAAATGATAATTTTTTTAGGCTTATATTTTTTTAAAATAGTACGAACAAACTGTTTACCAAAACTACCTGTTCCGCCAGTGATTAAAATAGTTTTATTGTTTAGCATGAAACACCTTTTCGTTTATATATAAAGAAACTGAGCAATTATAGTGCCAATATTTAGCAGTGCTTTATTATTCAAGCTTATCTTTCCAAGAATCTTTTAGCATATCTAAAAACACCGCAACATTCTGGTTTTTATTTTTATATGAATCAATCTCTTTTTTTGTATCTTGTATAGCTTTATAGCAGGTGTCGAGTATTTCATTGTATTCTTTGTTGTTTATATTACAACTTTGCTTCGCAAATAATTTATATGTTTTTTCTTTAAACCAAAGTTTAGCATCACTAATCTTTAAAGCAGGTATATCTTTTTTTATATAGATAGTTGTTGTTATGACATCATAGATTGGAGCAAGTCTCGCATCTTCGTAATCATTTTCATACAAAACACCGTAATTTTTTAAATGTCCATCGCCGTTTCTTAGTAAATGATTCATGATGAGTGCTGTAAAATAAATTTTTAAAGTCTCTTTTCTCTGTTTAGGTGCTATAACATCTTTTATAACCCGTGCTACTTCCTCATAACTTCCATCATATTTTTCATCCGTTGCTCTTGCTGTTAAGACACACATATCTTCAAATCCAATATATTCACCATTGTCTTGAATATCAAAACGTTTCATAATAAACATGGAGCGGTCATCACTTAGGTAAAATTCTGGAGTGAGCAGAGATGCATTATGGATAGCTCTCATGCAGAAGTATTCATTTAAAGCCAACTCTGGATAATGTTTTTCCCAAGACTTAACTATGTAGTGTTCAAATTGCATAGTGGTTTTATTTTGTGCAGATAGTAAAAGTTTCGGCTGCACACCTGAAACTCCCGAACGAATAGCAAATTTTTGCATTAACTCTTCAAAAAGATTATCCTTGGTGGTATGCAGGATATTTTCAAGCTGTAAGTTTTCTTTGGAATCTATTATTTTATTAAATTTCACTCGTCCCAATACATAAGGGCCTATAAGTTTTAAAAAGTTAAGATCATCCATTTTATGAATTTTAGAAAAATGATTTTTTATAGCTTCTCTCAATGCACCTTCGGGCATATTCATTTCAAAAATCGGATGTAGTTTTTTTGAATTCCAACTGGCCTGTCGTATAGGCATAGTTAAAGAGACAACTGAGCTTGCATTTTCTTTGTAGTTAAAAATATGTTGATCATCTTCATAAGATAAATTACCCGTTGCTTCTTTGTTGATAAAAACTTTAAGAGTCTTTTCTTTCATCTTGCAGTTCCTCTAATGTTCTGGGCCTACCCTTTTCTCGTAAAGTAAACTCGTAACCAAGAATATCTAATAATATTTCCACCTTTTTTATTCCAACTTCTTCAGCAAAGCCGTTCTCTATTTTGCTAATTGTTCGTTTGGTAATACCAGAATAGTTTTCTAAATCATTTTGAGAATAATGTTTTGCTTTTCTAAGATTTTTGATATGAGTACCAATTTCTAGAAGAGACATCTTTTTCCTTTATAAGAAGTATATTTCATATTATACAATAAAATTTAAAATTGAGAAATATACTTCTTGTTTTTTGTAAAACATTTAGATAAATGAGAGAGTTAACTATCTGAATTACTCTCAGCATCTATAAGAAGTTTCAGTGATGAAAACTGATTATTGAGTTTATTTATAAGTGAATCATAGGCCCCGAATTTTTTAGTTAAAGTCTCATAACGCACGTCAAGGGATGCTTTTTGTTTATCGTACTCGGAGATTAGGTTTTTCTTTGAATCGCTTAGTTGCGTGTTGAAATTTTCTAAAAGTTTATTTGAGCCGGTGTAGGAGAGCATTTTTGAATCTAGTTCTTTAAAGATACCGATAACTGCATCATTTGCTGTTTTACTAGATGCTATGGAGGTTATTTCTTTGGAAGTTTGTGTCCCAGTAGATGTAGACTTCCCAGTAAATTCTAAACCTGCTGTTAAAGATTTTATTGTAAATCCACTTGATGTTTGTTCAGCAAAATAAAGAGTGGAGAGTATAGAGTCCGCATTTATTGCAGCTGCTATTCTTGCTCCTGATTCTTGTGGAGTTTCTCCCGCTACTAGATCAACAAGAATACCGTTGTCTCCATCATCCCATGTGAAGGTGTCATTTAAGGTGGCATTACCAGTAAGAGTAACAGTATCCGTTTGCTTATAAGGAGTTATAGTATCACTTTGACCACGAAATAAACGTTCTAAAGCACTAGAATCATTTGAGAGTTTTGCAGAAAACTTAGATGAATCCATGCTCATAACACCATCTCTACTTATTTCGATTCCGTAATCATATAAAGAGTTCCCAGAAGAGTCTGTTCTGTTAGTAATGTTTGTTATTTCGCTGCTAATAGACTTGATGAAGATCTCGGAGTTAAATATACCAGCAGTTCCAGTTTCTTGATTGTAGATGGTCATATCTTTTAAGTTGGATGTCAAACTGTTAAAGTTAGTAACAAAAAGATCCATCTCTGTTGTAATAGTTGTAGAGTTTTGACTTACACTAAGCGAAGAACTATCTGTTGTTCCATGATTTTTGTTTAGAGAAATTGTCATACCATTTACTAAATCATCAATGGTATTTGTAGATCTTGTAATTGCAATACCGTTCATTTTGAAACTTGCTTCTCTTGCTACTTGAATATTTGCCTTTTCTGTGTCGTCTAGACCTAGTTGTTGTATTAAACTTATATCTGTGCTTAGCGGATCAGTAGCATCAATAGAAGTCTGTGTCCCTGTGGAAGTTGAAGCCCCAGTAAAAGCTAATCCATTAGTTTTTGATTCTATGGTGAAGCCTGTACTGGTTGCTGTTGCAGTGTAGAGAGTTTTTAATGTTGGATCTGCATTAATTGCATCTGCTATTCTCGCTCCCGACTCAGCTATAGTTTCCCCATCAACTAAACTCACTACTGGAAGCGTATTTGTTCCATCGCTCCATTCGTATGTATCGCCACCTACAGCATCTCCTGCAAGTGTAATAAAGTCTTTTTGCTTTCCTGCAGAAAATGTTATAGCTTCATTTAAGTTGTCTGAAGAGACTGAAAAACTATACGCATCATCCCCAATCTTTAAATTTGTTGCAGTTGCATTAATGGCAGTAGAATCATTGATAGCTGTTTTTATATCATCAAGTGTAGTTGTTGCTGTGTAAGGTATTTCTAATGAATTTCCACCTACTGTTACAACTAAGGTTCCCGTACCTATAGCAGGTATGGCAGTTGTTGTGGAAGCAAAAGTTGCAGTGGAGTTCCAAACATCTTTTTCAGCTTTTATAACCTCTGTAATGTTAAAGTTTTGTAAGTCAGAACCCGACTGAGCACTTATAGTTACAAAGTCATCATTACCGCTTACTTCACGGCCTAAATACATGCTCTCACCACCTAAGGTTGCAGTGCTTTGTTTAAAAGTCGTCATGAAACCATCAAGTAGTTTATATGCTTCATCTTTTTGAGTTGATAATTCTAACTTCGTTTCTATCGGTTTTAAAATCGCTGCATTATCTGCCTCTCTTAACTGATCAAGTAAATCAGCAGTAAGTACTCCCGAACCAATTCCAAGTGAGTTAACTCCAGCCATAATACATCCCTTTTTAACTAATTTATAACAACAATATCGACATTTAGAGTAAATGATTTAATTTAGCTTTTAAACTTGAATTGTACAAAATATAGCTAAACAAATAAATAAATACGCCGATAGTTTTAGCATGAAAGATTTATATGCAAACAAAAAAGGATCTAATATGTATGGGAACACAGCACATAGCATTTATGCACAAAATAACGTAGGGATAGAGTCACCAGAGAAATTAATATCTATGCTTTATGAAGGGGTTTTACGTTTTAATGCACAAGCTAAAAAGGCCGTTAAAGATAAAGATGTTGAAAAAAGAGTGTATTGGACAAACAGATCTGTTGCAATTATTACAGAACTTATAAATACATTAGATATGTCACAGGGTCAAATATCTCAATACTTAGGAAATTTGTATGATTATGAGATTAAACTTTTAGGTGAAGCGAGTGCAGAGAGTAGTATAGAAAAATTTGATGAAGTCAATAATGTTTTTAGAGAGCTTAATGCTGCATGGAAAGAAACTACAAATGTGGATCAATAAATTTAAAGTAGCCCTTATTCAAAAAGATACGGACTCCATAAATGCGCTCTTGGATGAAGTCCCGAATTTTTCAAAGAAAGAAGATGTAAAGCAGGCGATGTTTCTTATGCAAGAAGCTGCTACACTTCTTTATACCTTGCAAGACGATATAACACTTGCAAAGAAACAAATCAAACAAAACATAAACTTTTTAGGTTCTACCTTAGCTAGTTCAGTTAGTAGTTTTAATATAAAATCATAACTTCTTCTTAGAGATTCCAAAGTGTAAACTTCTTAGGGTGTAGTCACTGACAACAGCACCTTTTCTCATTTTTAGAATATGCTCTACAGCATCTGCAATATCTGAACTTAAAAGTTTTTCGTTTTCTTTCGCACTCGTCTCAAACCGAAGCCCATCATAAAAAGAGCTTTCAGTCATGTCCGGATTTATGTTTGTGATGCTTAATCCGCTTTTTCTAGTCTCTTCAAAAAGTGAATCGCCAAATGCTTTGAGTCCTGCTTTTGTTGCTGAATACACTCCTGCAAATTTACTAGGCCTAATCGCTTCAATGGAGTTGATATTTATGAGATAACCATCGTTACTTTTAAGAGAGCGAAGCAGAGTTTTTGTGAGTAACATCGGTGAAGTGAGGTTTAAGAATGTCATATCTATAATAGTTTGAGTGTTGAGCTCTTCATGTGGCTCAAACCTCCCAAAACCCGCACAGTTGACTAAAATATGAACACTTGTTCTTTTGAGGGTTTCACAGAGTTTTAGTGTAGAATCTTTATCGCAAAGGTCAGCTTGAATAGCGGTGAAGTTTACATCGTTAAAATCCTGTATTTGGATAGAACGGCTCACTCCGATAACTGCAAAGCCAAGCTCTAAAAGTCGCAAGCTTATAGCTTTTCCTATACCCGAACTTGCCCCGGTAACCACTGCTGTTTTCATTTACTCCACCTTATTTTAGCTATAATATTTCTATGAAAAATATTTATATAACTGATTTAGACCATACATTTTTGAGAAACGATTTATCTATAAGTGATTATACTAAAAATATTTGGAACTCTTACGCTGATAGTTCCATCTTGAGTATAGCTACTGCTAGAACATACATGAAAACAGCACAATTCTTAGGTGGTGTGCATATCAATGCGCCTATGATTTTACTCGATGGCGCACTTATTGCCACGATGGATAAACAGATAATAGACACCAAATTTATAAGTAAAGATATCTCCGATATGATTATTGATGAGGGTTGGAAGTTTGGGATTTATCCTTTTATTCTCTCTTTGGCAGATTCTCAAAATTTGAGAGAGGCTTTTTTGCATGATGAGGTTTTAAATAAGCATCAAAAAGAGGTCTTAACACGCTATTCAAGTGCTGACAATCTTCAAAAACATGCAGGTATCAGAGCGATGGATGAAAATTTCAAGATTGTTTATATGGGTGAAGAAGCATTACTTCGTGAACTACATGAGCATCTGGAAAATCTTTTTGGGGATAACTTAAAGTTTATTTTAGCACCTGAAGCCTATGTTGGATGTTACTTTTTAACAGTGCTTCACCCGCAAGCTGACAAATCTCATGGCATTAGAAGTATAAGTGAACATTTGGGCTTTGATTTAAAAAAGCTCACAGTTTTTGGAGACAACTTTAATGATATAGGGATGTTTGATTTGGCCGGAACTTCTGTTGCGATGGCAAATGCGCAAGGCGCAGTGAAAGATAAAGCGGATGTGGTGCTAGAGCATAACAACGATGAAGACGGTGTGGCAAAATATTTACAAGGATTAAGAGATGCGCAGTAAATCAAGTATATTCCCTATGATAATCATAGGAATTTTATTTTTTATTTTTGGGTTTGTAACTTGGCTTAACGGCTCCCTTATCCCTTTTTTAAAAGTGATATGCAATATAACAGAGTTTCAAGCCTTGTTTGTAACCTTTGCTTTTTATATAGCCTATACAGTTATGGCTCTGCCGATGGCTTCAGTCTTAGAGAAAACAGGCTATAAAAACGGTATGGCTATAGGTCTTGGAGTGATGGTTGTAGGAAGTTTACTTTTCATCCCAGCAGCTTTAAGTGCGAATTTTATTATATTTTTATTTGCTCTTTTTGTACTGGGCACAGGACTGACAATCCTTCAAACGGCTTCAAATCCTTATGTGGTTCTCATAGGTCCCATAGAGAGTGCTGCTATGCGGATAAGTATAATGGGGCTTATAAATAAAGGTGCCGGAGTCTTAGTGCCGATTCTGTTCACCGCTTTAGTACTCTCAGATATTGGAAGTATTTCGGGGGATTTGACAAATGCTGAGATAGATGAACTTGCATCGCGTTTAATCACTCCATACATTGTAATGGCGATTGTTTTGACTGGACTTATCGGCTTGGTGAAGTTCTCTTCCATCCCTGAGTTGGAGTTTGAAAAAAATGATGAATATGATCATGAAAGTATCCTGCATTTTCCACGCGTGATTTTAGGTGCAGTTGCACTCTTCTTTTATGTTGGTATAGAAGTGATTGCCGGAGATACAATCGGACTGTACGCGCAGGGCTTGGAAGTGTCAAATGCAACAGCCTTAACTTCATATACTATGGTGTTTATGGTCTTTGGTTATCTTGTGGGGATTGTATTCATTCCTAAGTTTTTATCACAAGAAAAGGCTCTTATAGCTTCAGCGCTTGTGGGAATACTCTTTTTGTTGGGTGTTGCTTTTTCTTCAGCTGATTCCTATGCTATCTCAGAAATTTTATGGGGATGGAGCGGAATTGCAACGCTTCCTGACAGTGTGACGTTTGTAGCACTTTTAGGTTTTGCAAATGCACTTGTTTGGCCTACGATATGGCCACTGGCCTTACAAGGACTTGGAAAATACACTGCAAAGGGAAGTGCTTTACTTATTATGGCAATTGCTGGTGGGGCAATTCTTCCGCTTATTTTTGGTCGTATAGCTCAGGCAATAGGAGATATGCAGTTGTCGTATCTTATAGGAATTGTTTGTTATCTTTTTATCTTGATGTATGCTTTGAAATGGCATAAGATGGATTCTTGGAGCTAAGATGACTGAACTAAAAGAACTCGAAAACGGTTTTGCTTGTATAGAAGTGGTGAATGACGCGGCATGCGCAGAGATTGCTTTGCAGGGTGGACATATATTTCATTATGCGCGTTGTGATGAAGAACCATTACTTTGGCTTAGCGATGAAAGTCCGTTTGAATACACTAAGGCGATTCGAGGCGGTGTGCCAATCTGCTGGCCGTCGTTTGGGATGAACAATCCAAAGCTGCCCCAACATGGTTTTGCAAGAACTTGTATGTTTTCTTTTGTATCTAGTAGAGAGATGGATGAGGGGACGACAGAAGTAGTTTTATCCTTGATGGATAATGAAATAAGTAGAGCATTGTGGAATAATAAATTTGAATTATTATTGAAAATAACTGTCTCCAAAGAGCTAAGTATCGAATTAACAACTGTTAACATAGACAAAAAATCTTTTACAATAACCCAAGCACTCCATAGTTATTTTAAAATTTCTGATATAGCCAATATCGCGATAGAAGGTCTGGATGAGAAACCGTATTTAGATGCATTAACGGGGATTATTCACCATCAAGAGGGCGCTATAACTTTTGATAAAGAGATAGACAGAGTCTACCAAGAAGTGGATGAAAACATAAGACTCAAAGATACAAAGCGAACAATAGAACTTGCCCACAGCGGTTCGCTATCGAGTGTTATTTGGAACCCGTGGATAGAAAAAGGCAAACGTATGTCTGCTATGAGCGATGAAGCATATAAAGAGTTTGTTTGTATTGAGACTGCAAATGCTTATGCAGACTTCAAAGTTTTAGAACCGGGGGAGTCACATACACTCAAGGTGGTGATGTTTTCTTCATAAGCCTTTATGTGTATCGTAAGCNANNCNCATNACTCCNATNGCATAGTTTGAGGAGTTGTTGTAGCGCATAATTGTTTTTGCATAGTNTTTGAGGTATTGCAATTCTGGTTTTTCACATGCAAAACANTTGTATTGTTTTCCTGTTTNTGTACTCATAGAGTACACAAAAGAAGCNTCTTCATTCTTAAATTCATATTCATACCAATCCGCTTCGACTGTTGGCATTTTTGGAATTTTACTCCAGTCTATCAAAGTGTTGAAGCTGGCTTTTTTGTTGAGGTATCTGCTTGCTGACATTATGGCATCTTCCATCTTTGTTAAGTCGCCGACCTCGTCTTTGTAGCTGTCTATATAAACAAAACTGCTTGGCATAAACTGCGGTATCCCAACTGCGCCTGCGTAAGAACTTGGAAGTGCACACTCTTTTGGCCCGTAACCTTTTTTATAGCAGTAAGATATGATGGATACCATATTTGATTTGCCCATATCAAGAAGCCACTGATCTCGCGAAGTTTTCACCTTTACCTTCACCACAAGCGTGTTGAAAACTTCAAAGGCATCAAAACTCGGTTTGATGATTCCAAGTTTAGTTTCTTTCATTAAGATGGCAGCCACCACCTCTCTGTTGACACCGTAGCGTTTCTCTGCTTCATCATACACTTCTTTGTATTTTTTCACATGTGCAATGATTTTTGGAACGTACTTCACCAAAGTGTTGTTTGCTCTTTTTTCATTTGCACGGTGTGTTTTAATCTTGTCTGGGTGGAAGAGTTTGAAACTTCTTTCATCCATCTTTTCTGTTTTTGAAGAGAGTAAAAAGAGGTTTGCATCGTGTACAGGGACACCTTTTTCCACCACCTTTTCACAGATATCGCTATAGTGTGGTTTTTGAAATTCGCAGTTTTTATATTCTGCAAAAAGAAGGCTGCTTACTAGAGAGAGTAAAAGTGTTTTTATCAAGTTATTTTCCTATTTATTTCATCTAATCTTTTCGGAGTGCCTATATCATGCCAGTAACCATGATGCACTTCACCAGTAATCTTTTCTTGCTCTATGGCTTTACGCAAAAGAGGTGCCAAGGCTGATTTTCCTTGCTCAAGATTTCTAAAAAGTTCTGGATTATAATATCCTATCCCTGAAAATGTATACATCTTATCAGCCTTGTTTAAAACCAAAGTGTCATTTAAGCCAAAGTCGCCTTTTATATTATGGGAGGGGTTTTGGACTAAAATGAGGTGTGCCAACTTATTTTGTAAATCAAAGTCAGGATTGAATTCATAGTCACAAAACACATCACCATTGACAACTAAAAAGCTCTCTTCACCTAAAAGAGGAAGTGCTTTTTTAATGCCGCCGGCACTTTCAAGTGCGCCGCTTGTCTGTTCATCAGAGTAAGCAATTTTAATGCCGTATTTTGAGCCATCTCCAAGATATTCGGGTATTTTAAAGCCTAAATGAGCGATATTTATAATCACCTCTTTAAAGCCTTTTTGTACAAGTTTTTCTAAGTGCCAAACTATCAAAGGTTTGTTGTGCACTTCTAAAAGCGGTTTGGGAAGAGTGTCTGTAAGTGGTCGCATCCGCTCGCCGCGGCCGGCGGCTAAAATCATCGCCTTCATACTATTTATATCTCTTTAAAAAGTTGATTCAGGGGTTTTGTCTCTTCGTAGAGTTTTGCTGTGTCAAAAAGGTATTTGAGCGTGAGAGGTATATCTTTTAAGTAGCCTTTTTTTCCATCTCTTTTATAGAGCCTTGCAAATATTCCAAGCACTTTTATGTGACGCTGCATACTTATAAAATCAAACCAACGCAAAGCCGTCGCATCATCGATATCGAGACCTTTTTTATCTCGAAAGTACAGAACAAGTTTTTGCATATCTTCTCGATCGAACTCTATGTAGGAATCTTCTAAAAGTGAGGCTATATCATACATAAGTGCACCGCTCATAGCATCTTGATAATCTATAACACCCACTTCATCATTTTTTGTAAGCATAATATTTCTTGAGTGAAAATCACGGTGAACAAAGAGTCCTTGGGGTTGCTTTAAGACTTCATCGGCGATATCGCTGATTGTTTGGTCGATAATCTCTTTTTGTGAAGATGACAAAGAAACAGGCAAAAGTTTTATCATATACCACTCACTCATTAAGTCCATCTCTTGAGTTAAGAAAGCTTTGTCATAAAGGGGTAAACCTGATGTGCTTGCTTTTTGCATTTTCACGATAACATCAATCGCTTTTTTATAAAGATCTTCAAAATTATCCCAATCTAAGATATCGAGGTAATGCGTAGACCCAAAGTCCTCTAAAATAAGATAACCCTCTTTAAGATTTTGTTCCAAAATTTGAGGAGCTTTTACATCTACGTCAAGAAGCTTTTGTGTGACTTTTATGAAAGCGGGAAGTGAATCCTTTTCTAAAGATGAATCCATAAGCAAAAGGCGAATATCTCCATGCGTGAGTCTATAATACTTTCTAAAACTTGCATCTTCAGAAGCAACTTCTATGGCAAAATGTTGGTAGGGTGTTTGATATAACCATTCTCTAATTTTGTCCATAGATTCCACCTAAAATTGAATTTTTACGAGCACCTGTCACGGAGCGAAGATTGACAACCGCGCCATGCACTCTTTTGTATGCCAACCATGCAAATGCCATAGCTTCCATAGCATCTCCACTCACACCAAGTGTATCGCTTGTCGTAACTTCACACTGACATAAATCTTTAAGTCTTTGCATCAAGAAGATATTTTTCGCACCGCCACCGCAAACTATAAGTAAACTAACATCGGATGTTTGGACATCTTTTTGAATGCTACGCGCGGTTAGTTCTAAAAGGGTGCGTTGTATATCTTCATCTTTGATGGTTTGAAACATCGGTAAGTGATTTGCTATCCAGTTTTCGTTGAAATACTCTCGCCCAGTGCTTTTTGGAGGGGATTTTTTAAAGTAAGGATCTTGTAAAAAACTCTCAAGCAACTCAGAATTCACTTCACCGGATTGTGCAAAAACACCATCTCTATCGTATGCAACACCTTTACATCTTTTTATCCAAGAATCAAGTAAAACATTGCCGGCTCCCACATCCCAACCCTTGAGAGTCTCTTGTAGAAGAGTGATATTTGCCATGCCGCCAATGTTGAGAACTGCAGTTCTCTCTCCAAAAGAGGTAAATAAAAACTCATGAAAAGCCGGTGCAAAAGGAGCGCCTTCACCGCCGTTAGCAATGTCCATGTTTCTAAAGTCAGCTATGACCTGTATGCCCGTTTGTGCATGCACGATATTTGGACAGCCAAGTTGCATTGAGAATGGAAACTCTGCGTGAGGCTGGTGCCAAAGTGTCTGACCGTGAAGACCTATTGCTTTTATAGTTGAGGGATTTATTTCAAATTGTTTTAAGAAGCTATTGATTGAGTCCGCAAAAAGAGTTCCGAGTTTAGCATTTAAAGTCCCAATTTGCTCAAGTGTCGTAGTTCCGGCAATAATAGTTAAAATCTCTTCTTTTATGTCATGATTAAATCTATATTCATGTGCGTGAATGAGTGTGCAACTTATTTTGTCAATCTCACAAAGTGCAATATCAACACCGTCAAGACTTGTACCGCTCATAACGCCAATATAGAGTTCACCCATTTAGTTACCTAACTTCAATATATTTTCTCTATGATAACGTAAGTAATTTAATCGTTCTTTATTAAAGAAGATAGAATCTAGTTTATATAAAT
>JGI10211J34971_10003484_pt1 | contig 12595 bp, 14 predicted proteins | sample Etolagsediment_FD_34971 | JGI IMG/M metagenome (IMG submission 34971) | reverse complement strand
GGGATATGATTTTGAGAGGGTAGATAGTGAATAAGATGAAATCAATTTTGATCTATTGTAAAGGTTGCGGAAGAAAACATAGAATGATTATGAGGCCATGCCCTGGCTGTAATGGTAGAGGTGGTCACACTTTGCAACCAGCTAGCGACAACGTTGCCGATGATTGCTGCGCAAACTATGAATGCGATGGGTGTGATGCGTATAGAGATCATTTGGCAATTTAACATAGGAAAATAAAATGAAACTATATGTCATTCCTGTAGAAAACGAATGTAACGCAAAGTGTCCCTGTTGCATAACGAAATTCAAAAATGAAACAAAATTTGGCGAAAGATTAGATACAAAACATCTCGAAAAGATAAAAGATCTTGATATAGACAAGATAGAATTGACAGGCGGAGGCGAACCATTTTTACACAAGAGAATATGTGAGATTATCCAGAAATGCATAGACAAAGCACCAACTCAAGTTTATACAAACGGTCAACTTGTTCCTCAGATGGGATGTAACCTGAGAAAATTAAAATACTTGTGTATTTCCAGATTGCATTACAACGACAAAATCAATCAGAGATTGATGGGAATAAGATATAGGATGGTTGATTTGCACAAGTTTTTCTGCCCAATTAAAATGTCAGTTGTTTTACTGAAAAAATTCATATGTAATGCGAGAGAATTGAGAAAATATCTCAATTGGGCAAGCGATTACGCAAAAGCCAAGATGGTTGTAGTCAGGCAGATGTTTGATTTTGATTATCCAAACAACGTTAAAGGAATGTTCATATCTTCTGAAAAAGTTTTCAAAGAGATGCAAATTAGTGATTACGAGTTGAACGAGCAGGGCAATCCTGTTTTTAAGTTCAAGAGGATGGACGTAGAGATAGAATATAGGACTTGTGCTTGCGAATTGAATCATCCGGTAATGCGAGCAGACGGAAATATATATACTGGTTGGAGTGATAAATCCTATGAGCAAAGTGATAATCAAACCGATTAAAATATCATTTTTTGGTCCGTCAGGTTCAGGTAAGAGTACAGCGGCGAATCTATCTGAAGAAATTTTTGAAAAATTATGCCCGCAGTATTGGTTTCATAGATGTGATGTTGCCAGTCCATTACACAGAATGCAAAGACAAGTTTATGGGATATTAGATCTCGAATGTAATGGTCAGGATGGGGAACTATTGCAGTTTTTAGCTAACAAGTTTGAAAGTCATATCGTAAATAAATGTGTTAATTTTGTTGATTACTTGGTAGATTTCTACTATGGCAAAGTTATATGCGTAAACAGTGATTGCAGGAACAATGCGTATCAAAAACTAAAAGATAACGGTTTTATTTTTGTGAGGGTTAAAACCAAGCCTTCCGTTATCAATAAAAGATTAGGTGAGAGAGAAGATATAACAAAAGCAGACCAGGAGAATAAAGTTGAAGCTATTGATGAAATCAAGGCCGATTATAGTATAACAAATAATGGAAATATGAAGACATTAAAGAAAAACGTAAAAGAAACATTAAAAGAAATAGTTGAGAATAATGATTAAATTCATTACTAGTGCATTTTTAATATGTATACTAGTAGTATGCGGTTGCAACAGCGATCTTTCCGTTTGGTTGTCTGCCAGGCAAGTTGCTCAGGAAGAGAACAAGACCTGGTTGGACAGGTAGAGAGAAGAAAGAATATTTGAATAATTTAAGGATATAATGTACGAAGAAAGATTTTGAATGAGACAGGAGAACAATAATGAAAGTGACATTAGGTAAAGAAGGATTAAAAAAAAGTTGGCAAGATGATTTTCCAGAGACAGTAGAATGTTGTAAATGTGGTGGTAAATCTTTAATTGCTTTTGTGGCTCATGAAGGGATAGATACCAACGATAAACCTGTCTATCCTCGTGAAAATATTCAATTTATATGCGATTTGCGTGAAAACGAGGGAAAGGGAGGATTTTGGGTTCATGATTGTTGTTCGGTTGCTGTTTATTTTTGTAAGGAATGTTTTCATGTAAATGGTTTATATAATCAGGCTTGATATATGAGAGTTTTTGTTTTAGATGATGATATGGAGAGGATTAATTGGTTCAAAGAGAACTGGGAAAATGTCTATTATGCTCATGACCCCATTGAAGCAGAAAAAATGTTAAGAGAGAATGATTATGATGTAGTGTGGTTAGATCATGACTTGGCTGGTCCAGACAAACCTTATCAAAGAGGTCCACAGGGAAACGGTATTGACTTAGCTAAAATAATGGCTAAAGACAGGTTGTACATTTCAACGCCGATTATTGTCCACTCTTTAAATTATTATGGGGCAGAAAATATATTAATGACACTTAGAAACACTCATAGTAGCTTATTCAAAATAGATTTCGTTACTTTGAGAAAAATGAAAATTGATGAAATTTCTGTTGTTATCGAGCAGAAGTTGAAACCTTTTTATCGTGGTGATTGAATGAAACGTTGCAAAAAGAATTGCGAATCTTGTGAAGAGTAATTTTTAGTATCTGATTGTTCAATTTGTGGAGAACAACTTAGTACATATTGTCAAATTTGCCATAATAAATTGGAGCATGATGTAATACAGAACCAGAATATCCACATTGTTAGTTCGCAACAAAGCATGAGCGTAAACAATGATCCAGATACATGGAATCTTTCATGAAAAACAGGTAATTAAGAATAGAGAAGAAAATGTTACCAGATGAAGCTTTTGATTATCTTTTAGAAATTGTTGAAGAAATTTGCCAAATTGGAATTAAAGTGGAAATAAAACCTTGGGAACCAATCAAAAGTATATTAGAAAAATATGGTGGGAAACCGAAACGTGCTACTGTTGATAAATGGTGTAATATAGATTTTTTCCCTAAGACTAAAGAAGAACGGGATCTTATTCATGAAAAGCAGAAATCTTTGAGCTATATGGGCATACAATTTGATAGTGGAGGTGGATGTGATGACAATGGTCAATTTGTTTTGGATTGGGAAACAGATTGGTCATTCTGCTATACTGGTCAACCAGATGCGGAACGTGAACATAATATAGATGTTGTTCAAGATATGATAGAAGAAATCAAGGAAAATAATGGATAAAAAAAAAGTAGTTGAAAGGAATTTAGTTATGGAAACCATAAAAGATGCAATATTTTTGTTGACTCAGCGAGGATATTTAACTTTGCAAGTTCCTGATTTAGTGTATGAATTTTCCGGCAAAATAGGTAAGAAAACAAAAAGTCAAACTGAAAATATACCTGATGATTGGGTTTGTTTTTTGGTTGATAACATCCCTGTTTTCAAAGATACGGTACAATGTTTTTTATTTCTCACTAGAAAAGGTTACGAAGCAAATAAAGAAAAAATAAAGGTTGGATTCAATACCATTCAAGATAGAGGTTATGCTTGGAAAGATTTTGAAAAATATGCAAAAAATCATTTCGCTAAGATCGAAAAAAATCTTGATAAAAAGAAAGCACAATTAAGAAATAAATTAAAAGAACTAGAAAATTTTACGGTATAGGAAGATCTGAAGAATTTTCCCGATTCTGGAATAAAGATGTAATATAGATGAAAGGACGAAGAAAATGAATAAAGTAGAAAAATATTCAGGTAATCATATTCTTAAATGCAGTTTTGATCTTCAAATAGTTGAAGTAAAAAACGGGTTCTACGTTTTCAAACTTACAAAAGAAACTAGGCATATCAGAAGCTTTGACGAAGGTCAAGATCGTTCCAAGATGCCTGAAATGACAAGCAATACTGGTCAGGGTATTACCAATAAGGAAAACATTGATGCTTTTCTAAATGGTGAATGCGACGATTTGTTTACATCTTTAGAATTTCTTTTGGTTAACGACAAGTGGCTTGAGCTTATGCGTACAGAAGGTTGGTATGCAGAAGGCAAATATGATTATGAATCAAAAAAACCTTTTGACGATTTCGTTAATGGGGGAAAGACTGTTTTGGTTCATCCTTTGTGGGATTGCCATATGGTAGAAGACGCCGATGGTGATCTACTGCCTGTTGGAATTTATTTTGAAGATATTAGCGGGAGGATGAATAACGCTAACTATGACTTGGAGAAAGCAATAAAGATTTTGAAAAAAAGAAAAGATATCGCTTGTCTTACTGGTATCGTTGATATCGAATCTTATAATGCTAGTAAATTTAAAAATAAGCGTATCAGTTTTATTTGGCAACCTACAGCTAAAGACTACAAAAAGATGTGGAGACATTGCCTGAAAATCGGTGAACATCCTTCTATATTAAAACATCAAGCGATATTCGAACTAGATCTTCTTGGCTTGAGGAAAGGAAAAGCGGCTTTGCATGACGAGTTCTACAAAAGTCGTTAATATTAAATTATGAACCAAGATTACGATGCAGAACTGTATACTACTTTTGCGGAAGTAAAAGGATATGGGATAGCCGAACTTGAGCAAATTATAACTGTTCTAGATACTCTTTGGCAAGAGGGTCAAGATTGTGTAAATCCATTAAACGACAAAGAAGTTCCTAACAATGTCTATGATTCTATGAGAGCAAGGCTTGAATCTTTGGACCCAGATTCTAATGTGCTGAAACAAGTCACTGCCTCAAGTTTACAAAATACATCTAACAAGATCAATCACGATCCTCCCATGACTTCAATTTCAAAAGCCAATGGAACTCTTGATGAAAAGAACGACAAACTGAAGAAATGGCTTAAAGATTGTTGCACTGAATTAAAATACGATCCCAAAAAGAACAACGACAAGAATCCGCAGTTCGTAACTTCATATAAGCATGATGGAGTTGCGATGGCTCTATATTATAAGGATGGCAAACTTGCTGCTGCCGGTTTAAGACCGAATGACGGAGTTACCGCAGACTGCGTTACCGAAAATGCCAAGTATATAGAAGGAGTGCCTGAGCAATTACCGCTATCTGTTACCTGTCGAATTCGTGGAGAAGTCGAATGCAAAATTCCTGTTTTTGATGGAATAGTCAAAGATATAGAAAAGAACGGTAAGAAAAACAAAGTTGGTTGGACGAATAAAAAGCCTCCTGCCAATCCTAGAAACTATGCTGCTGGTGGAATAAGGCAGTTTGACGATCCGACTATAACTAAAAAAAGACAACTCAAGTTTACCGCTTACGCGATAGACAACCTTGATAATCCTCCTTACAAGACTGAGATAGAAAGGGCGAAGTGGTGCAGTAAGGAACTTGGGATTCCATTTGTGTATCTCAAGGCTTTCCATTACAGAAATCTTGCCAAGATGGAACAAGAGGTTCCTACTCTCGATCACGAAGTTGATGGAATCGTTATCTCCGTTAATGATATAGAAGATTACGAACAACTAGGGACTCACGGAAGTTCTGCAACTGGCAATCCAAAAGGAAAGATTGCTTGGAAGTTCAAAGAGAAGTCTGCTGTTGTAACAGTTAAGAATATCAGATGGCAGACAGGAAGGACTGGAAGAATAACTCCTGTTCTGGAATTTGATGGAATCCAACTTGCTGGTACTACCGTTAGTAATTGTACTGCTCACAACGCTGGTATCATAGAACAAGATGGTATCGGGGTTGGAGCGAAGGTTAGGATAATTAAGAGCGGGAAGATTATTCCTAAGATAATCAAAGTTGAAAAGAAATCCAGAAATGTCACTTTATGCAAGATTTGTCCTTCATGTGGGCAGAAAGTTGATCTTATTAAGGGAGAAACTGGAACAGACCTTGTTTGCAATAATAGCACTTGTCCAGCACAAAACGTACAAGCTTTAACTCATTATCTAATGACTTTTGGGGTTAAAGGTATTGGCAATAGTCTTACGGAGAGAATGGTATCTTCTGGTTTGGTTTCTTGTCCTGCTGATTTTTATTCGTTGGAAGTTGATGATCTTGTAGATTCTGGGTTTACGGAAAGAATCGCTACTCTCACCGTTGCAAGAATCCACATGATCTCGAATGCAGACAAGACTAAAGATAATGACAAGTTGCTTGGAAAGATCGGAAAAGCAAGATCGAAGGTTAAGAAGATACAGCTTGCAAAGTTTTTTGCTGCTCTTGGGATCGGGGGAGCAAGCAAAGGGACAGGCAGATCTTTGGCAGAACACTTTGATACGTTTGAAGATATCCGCAGTGCTTCCGTTAACGATCTTATTGAAGCAGAAGATGTTGGTGATGTTACGGCTATTGCAGTTCATGATTATTTCAAAGAAAACAAAGATGATATTGATGAATTGTTAAAATATGTTGAGATAGAGTTGCCTAAGACAGGCAAGCTATCAGGGAAGAATTTTGTTTTTACCGGAAGCCCTTCGTCTGGAAAGTCATTCTGGATTGATCTTGTTGAAGCAAGTGGAGGCACAGTAAAGTCTTCTGTCTCCAAGAAGATTGATTACGTAATAGTGGGCGATTCGCCTGGTAGTAAGTTACAAAAAGCTGAAGAACTAAAGAAAAAAGGTTCGCCTATTAAGATAATTGATGTCGTAAAACTTCAAAAAATCCTTGATGAATAACATAATATTTGTTTTGTCCCCTGAATAAATCTAGAAAAAAACAAAAAAAGAAATATTTCCCGATTTTTTGTTAAAGATATAATATAAATAAAAGGCGTTGTTAAAATGAGATATACTAAAGAAAATTTGAAAAATTACGATAGACTTTTCAGTGATTTTGATGTTGCAAAAGAGAAATTAGATGATAGAGTTGGTGAAATAATTAAACTCATTCATAGTGTTTTTAATAGCAAATTGTTATGTTGGTGGTATCCGAATGCGGAAGAGGGTGAGATTGGGCATCTTTCGCAGTATAAAATTATGATATTTCTAAAAAGTCAACTACCCTTCCCTAAAGGGAAGGGCTTGAACCGTGAGGATCAAGAGCGATTAGTTGATTAGGGAGCTTAACTGAGTAAAGTTATGCAGAAGTTATTAGAAAAGTTAAAAAACACACCTACAAATGCTCCACAAGTTTGTAGCTCTGTAAATTCTTCATTAAACAAAGATCAAAGTCTTAGTGTGAAGAATAAAGTACTGTCTAATAACAATCCCGATGTGGATCTACCTCAACGTAAAGAGGAGAAGAACTTGAGAGTATCTTCTAAAGTTTACGTATTAAATAAGAGAGGAGAACCATTGATGCCTTGTTCTCCTAGAAAAGCAAAGAAACTATTAAAGGAGAATAAGGCAAATGTAATTAGAAGAAGTCCGTTTACTATTCAATTAAAGTATCCTACTGGAGAAGTAAAGCAAGATATCACTTTAGGAATTGATTCGGGAGCGAAGAAGATAGGTTTTAGTGCTGTAACTACTAAGAAAGAATTAATAAGTGGAGAAGTTATATTAGATGATAAAATGAAATCTAGATTATATGATCGAAGAATGTATAGAAGAAATAGAAGGAGTAGGTTATGGTATAGAAAACCTAGATTTCTTAATCGAGTATCAACTAAGAAGAAAGGTTGGTTTCCACCTTCTATCAGAAGGAAATATTTTACACATCTTACACTTATAAATAAGATTAAAGATATTCTTCCTGTTAGTAAGATAGTTATTGAAATAGGTAATTTTGATATTCAAAAGATTAGAAATCCTGACATTTCTGGTAAAGAATACCAAGAAGGTGATAAACTAGGTTATGAAAATACTAAACAATATATTCTTGCAAGGGAGAAATATACTTGTCAATTATGTAGGAAAAGTGTAGTTGGGAAGAAGGTTCATTTACATCATATAACTTCAAGAAAAATAGGAACTGATAAACCTGATAATTTAGCGTTGCTTCACAAAAAGTGTCATATTAAATTACATGAAAAGAATTTAGATCATAAACTAAAGAAGAATAGACAATATATTGAAACCACATTTATGAATATTATTAAAAACAGATTTCAAGAAGATATAAAATGTAAACTAGTTTTTGGGTATGAAACTAGTTGTAAGAGAAGAGAATTAGGAATAGAAAAATCACATATTAATGATGCTTTTGTGATATCTGGTGGGAAAGATCAAGAAAGAACATTGCCTTTTGAAGTAATTCAAAAGAGGAAGAATAATCGTTCTTTACAGAAAAATAGAAAAGGTTTTGAAAGATCGATTAGAAGGAAGAGATATAAGATTCAACCTCTTGATTTAGTAAAAATTAATAATAAGTGGTATGAGACAAAAGGTAGTCACAATAAAGGAACTAGAATAATAGTATCTAAGAAATCAATAAATATTAAGTTAATAGAAAAAGTAATTCATTGTAAATCTTTAGCGTGGAGGTTGGCAATTCCTCTCCTACCTGAAGGTAGGAGTCTCCTTGCCAGAGTAGGATGAAATCATGGTTGAAACGAAAAAGAAATTATATCTTGTGCAGATAAGTACTGGATATATTGAAGAGGCAAGCCTATCCAACATTACCTTTTTCTTGGGTATGGGATATGCCAAAGATGAAGAAGAAATGAGTGGTAAACAGGTTGCTGAAAAATTTGTAGAGGACATAACGGCACTTTACAAAGAACAGTTTAAGACTGTTTGCGATTCTAATTTTTGTTGTGGGAAAGATATAAGTGATTTTAATTTCTGTCCTTCTTGTGGAAAGAAAACTAAATATAATAAAATTCCTTCTCCAGATCAATTATCTGAAATGTTTAGGAGGGACGTTTTCGGTACAGTTGATGGAAGCAGTCCTTTCTGGTGGGATGGTTCTTTGAACAATAAAGGTTGGGCATTGTTGGACGATTGTTGTGAATTGCTGTCAAAAATTGACACTGTTTTTTGATAGGTGGCATAAACCATGCCATTGAGGGAGATATGGATCGTGTAATATGGAAAGTATATTCCGATCAAGGATTAAGAGTGAGTGATGAAGAAAATACTAGTGACAGGTGGTCCAGTCCATGCTAAACTTGATACGGTTAAGATTATAACAAATCGTTTCAAAGGTGGTCTAATGGCTGCATTAGTAGAAGATCTGCTAGAAGAAGATGTTGAAGTTCATTATATCAGTTCTAAAGCAGCAGTTATTCCAGAAGGTCTTCCGTGGAATCATAAACATGAACATATAGGTTTCCACAGTTATAGAAAACAGGTTCTCAAGATGGCCCCAGACTTTGATGCTGTTATCTTGGGTGCTGCTGTTTGTAATCTAATCCCCGTAGAACAGATTAAGGGAAAGTTTCCTTCTCATAATTATAAACCAGGAGATGTTATACCAATTAATTTTACTATCGCTCCAAGAGTAATAGATGAAGTGAAGAAAGTTGCACCAAATACGCATCTTTTTGGGTACAAACTTTTGGCCGGAGTTCCTCACGAAGAATTGATTCAATCTGCCTATGATATAGTTTTAGAGAGTAAGGCAATTTGTGTTTTTGCTAATGATGCTTCTAATTTAGATCGAAAATTTGCCGTTACTAAAGAGGGAGCAGAACATGAGATCTCCTATCAAGATGTATCTAAGTTTATTATGCAAATGGTAAATGATAATTATTATAGAACAGATCTGTTCCATAATACTAAACAGTATGATAAGATATTAAATGATAACATATTAACAATGAATGGGCTTGTAGATCGTTTTAAAGATAAATTTATAGAGAAAAATGATTATGTTTTTGGCACTATAGCCTTAAGGCATAAAAATCCAACAAATATAACTTTTGTTACTACTCGTAGGGGTAAAAATGAAACAAAAGATTTTACGGTAGTTAGTAGAGTAGATCATGAAGAAAGAGTTGTACACACCAATAGAAAAAAGGCCACTCTTAACGCTCCTTTGCTATCTAGAATTTTTGAGTCGAATCCCAAAGTTAATGCTATAGTCCACTACCATGAGTTAAATACAGGACTTACTGTTTTGCCTTATGCTCCACCCGGAACAGTAAGAGATTCAATAAGACCTATTGAGGATCTTAGGTCTGATTTCGAGATCAAAAATCACGGAGTTTATCGCTTACTTGAGGAAGTGTAATGGATTGCGATACCTATAACACAATATATAAGCGGTTCTTGAAACGTGGGTCCGGCGAAATGCTTGACTTGGCAGGATTTAAACCAGGAGATTCTTTCTTGGATCTTTGCTGCGGAACAGGTCGTGCATCATTAGAGGTAATGAATCGTGGAGCTAGTAGGATTGTTAGTGTGGATCAAACTAGAGAAAAGTTGCATAAACATAAGTTTAATTTTGTAGATGGTGAACAAAGATATTTTAAAAATGACTATCCAACATTTTATGAATACACTGTTAAACGATTTCTTTATGATATCAAAGATTGTTATGATATGAAATTTGATTGCATTTTTTGCCAACAAGCAGTTAATTATTGGATGAAAAAAGATAGCAATCTAAAAGAGACATATATCGAGTTGATTGTTAATGCATTAACTAGAAATGGCAGATTTGTTTTTAACACGTTTAACAAGAAACCCTCAGAGTTGCCAGTAGTGAAAGAATACGATCTCGAAGATTTGCATTATGTAGAAGTTTCACAGCTAATCGATGGGACGGTTCATCACGCACAATTTTGTGAAGGTTTAAAACCTGATTTCCAAAAGTTCAGATGGATAAGTACTGAAGAGTTTAAGGAAATGCTGAGACCTTTTTTTAGAAATATCACTATTCATTCCGATGGACCTACTGATATTTATGTTTGTAGTCAAAAAAAATAAGAAAATGTGACATAAAATTATGTTATAGTAATAATATTGAAGTTGATTTTTTACCTATAATTACACAATTAAAGGTTTAAAATGGAAAATATGACAGATACAGTTGAAACTGAGACAAAGAGAGTCACTTGGAAAGACTTTACTCTTGAAGAACATATACAGGGATACATGGGAGGACTTCCAAGAAATTGTATTCTTCAAATAAAAACAATTATAGAAGACAAAGTTTTTAGGGTAAATATCTTTAATTCCAAAACCGAGACTTTTCTGAAATCAGAAGCAATAAGAGTTATTATTACACCAGACGGATATATATTTGAACCTTGGAAGATTAAAGAAAGGGACACACAATGACACCAGAACAATTTGATATATTCATGTAAAAAGTTGAAAACATTAAGTTGATATTTAGTATTGAACTTGGAATTTTGTTGGCCCTCTTGGGTCTTTCTGCGGTATTAATTCTTAAGTCTATTGGTCTTGTGGCTTCAAGAATATTTGAGAAAATGAATAAATAGTTGTTCGTGTTTTTTCTTTTGTTACAATAGGAAAAACTAGTAGGAGAATATAATGACTACTGCGATTACAAAGAAAGTTGTTCCTCCACTTGCCATTTACAAAGGCAATAATGAAGTAACCGTTCTCAAGGACAGGGACAAGGTACAAACTGCTATCGTCAGTTTTATCGATTCAATGGCGACTGCAACCGGCCGTTCTACTTTCTATGATAAAAAGCATGATCAAGATGCTGCATTAACCGAAATTCATGATTCGGTATATGCAATTAATCGTGGTCTCTATGCTACTATGCTTATGCTTCCTGGGGTAACAAAGTTGAGTATGCAGAAAGGTATCGTGCGCCTTGTTTCAGACCCGTATCCTTGGGATCTCGAAACTTGTTTTCTTTCAGCCAATCAAGAGAATGAAGTGATTAGGGATCTTGCATCGCAACTTCCCATCACTAATTTGCTTAGGCTCTTCGTTCTTATCAGGAAAGAAGGCATCAATAATAGTCGAAGCAGGCGAATGATCTTCAATATTATTCTTGGCAGCAAGACCTTGCCGTTCTGGTCCGTCAAGTACAGATCGAAGCTTCGTACTGCCCTTGTTCACGCTTACGGTCAGAAGAAGTCCTCTGCATTGAGGTCTATCCTTGAAAAGGATGGCAGGAGTTGGACCGGAAAGGAAAAAACCTTTGTAAGGAGATCGGTAGATAAGTATGCTGTTATCCCTGACAAGCAGGCAAGAGATTGTGTCTGTTTCATTCTTGGTGGTAACAAGAGTTCTTGGTCTGTAGACCTTATTAATGAATTCTTCGACGCGAGGAAATCGTTGGAGAAAGGCAAAGATCTTCCTACTGAAATTCTTGAGGGGATCAGAAGCAGATATCATAAGGATGTTCCTGCTGCAAAGTCTCTTGAGATTACGAAGCATACCTTATCTCAGGAACAGAAGATGGTCCAGCAGCGAAAGGCTAAGAAGGCCGGTGTAAATCTTGATTTCGATCCTACAAAACAGGATATTGTCAAGCTTTACATCTATGCCCTTGAGGAAGGTGCTAACAGGGATATTCGAGAAGCATTGGACGATAAGGCACAGAGAATCAGCGCTACGTTTCCCATGAATTGGAATCACGTTGGAGTCATTGTTGATAACTCGATTTCGATGTTTGGTTCTGAGACTCAAAAACACAGGCCGATTGCAATTGCATTGGCTATGAAGGACGTTCTTGTTGCGTCTTCAAAGAAAGCAACGGTAGCAGCAACCAACGGCGATTTCGGTAAGTTTGGTATGCTTGATACTTCAGGCGATACTTCTCTTGCTGAGTCATTGCTTGATGTAATCGAAAAGGAACCTGATGCAGTATATATGATTACTGATGGTTACGAGAATCGTCCTGCTGGAAGAGTTGGTGAAGTTATCAATGCCTTGCGAAATATGGGAATCGAGACTCCTGTATT
>JGI10211J34971_10003483_pt1 | contig 12595 bp, 10 predicted proteins | sample Etolagsediment_FD_34971 | JGI IMG/M metagenome (IMG submission 34971) | reverse complement strand
AGCCACCGGGGCGGGGGCCGCCGGCGGGTCGGGGGCCGCCCGGTCGCGCGGAGTAGCCGCCCGAACGCGGGCCAGATGGGCGCGCACCAGGCGCTTGGGCCTGTCCGGGAGGAGGCGGAATCGGCTTCCCGGTGGCTGAGATCGCACGGCCGGGAGGAGGCGGAATCGGCTTGCCAGACGGGGCCTTCGGGGCGGCGGGCGCCTTAGCGGCCGGCTCGTCGGCGATCGGAGCGGGACGAGGAGTCGGAGGCTCGCCGGTGACCGGATCAGGTCGAGACGACGAGATCACTCGGCCCGATGCGGCCGGAGAAGCAGGCGTGTCCGCGACCGGCACTGAGGGTGCCTCGGGGGCGGGGGCGGGGGTGACCTCCTCGATCGGCGCGGTTTCGGCGACCGGCGTCGGCTCGGGTGCTGTTTCGACGACCGGGGTCTCCTCGACCGCCGGTTCGGCATTCACCGGCTCAGCCGGGGCCACCTTCTTCGCTGCGGCCTTCTTGACCGAGGCCGCCTTCTTGGCCGCGGTCTTCTTCGCGGGCGCGGCCTTTTTGGCAGCGGCCTTCTTGGCCGGCTTCTTCTCGGGCTCCGGCTCAGCCGGCTGCTCGTCGCGGGTGAGCCCGTCCCGCTCGGCGCGGCGACGCACCATGTCGGAGTAGGCCTCGTTCAACGAGGACGAGTGGCTCTTCACCGGCACGCCGAGCTTCTCGCACAGGTCGACCGTCTCGGCATTGGTCATGCCGAGTTCTTTCGCCAGTTCGTGTACCCGCAGGTTCTTCGCCACAGTCGTTCCTCAATCTCTCACTTCGTCGTCGGATTCTCGCACCACATCAGGTCGTCGCCACTGCTCGAGGAGTTCGGCGAGCGGCTCGAGCACCCCTTCGGCAAGCTCTCGTCGCCAAGCGCGCTCGAAACCCCGGGAGCGTCGCGCGGCTTCGAGACACTCTGGTCCGCAGATCCACGCACCCCGTCCGGGCGCCGTTCTCGAGACGCCGACCGTGCCGGTCGGGTCGATCACGCACCGGGCGAGCTCGCCCTGCGGCCGACGGGTCCGACAGCCCACGCAACTCCGTATCGGTGTGATAACTCAGTCCTCGTCACCCGACCCGGTCGTCTCGCCTGACTCGACGGCACCCTCTCCAGCACCATCGGCCTCTCCCTCAGGAGTCGCCTCATCGGAGGTGTCTTCCGCAGCGCTATCGGCATCTGCCTCAGCCTCTGAACTCTCCTCCTCGGCTCCGGTCGACTTCGCCCACTCGGACTGACTGATGACCGTGCCATCAGCGGCGTGCCATTCCATCTCGCCGGTCTCGGCGTTCGGAATCCACTCGCCTTCGGCGTACTCCACGCCGGGCTCGCGGGAATCGAGGTAGCCACCAGCTGGCACCCCCTCGGCGACCTGGGTCTCTGAGCGGATGTCGATACGCACGCCGGTCAGGCGAGCCGACAACCGGGCGTTCTGGCCTTCGCGACCGATCGCCAAGCTCAGCTGNTGGTCGGGCACGATGACATCAGCCTGGGTGCCGTCCTCCGAGATGATCACTTGGTTGACCTTCGCGGGCGAGAGCGCCTTGGCCACGAAATCAGCGAGGTCGTCGCTGAACGGCACGATGTCGATCTTCTCGCCCCGCAACTCGTTGACGACCATGCGGACACGGGCGCCGCGCGCGCCGACGCAAGCGCCGACGGGGTCGACATTGTTGTCGTTCGACCAGACCGCGATCTTCGTGCGGTGTCCGGGCTCCCGGGCGCAGGCCTTGATCTCGACAATGCCGTCGGCGATCTCGGGCACCTCGAGTTCGAACAGCCGCTTGATGAGGCCGGGGTGGGTTCGGGAGACGACGATCTGCGGGCCTTTGGAGGTCTTGCGGACCTCGACGATGTAGGCCTTCGATCGGTCGCCGGTGTTCGGACGCTCGAAGGGAACTTGCTCGGCTTGGGGAAGGAGTGCCTCAACACGACCGAGGTCGAGGAGGGCGTAGCGGGCCTCGGTGCGCTGGATGATGCCGGTGACGATGTCACCCTCGCGGTTGGCGTACTCCTCAAACTTGCGGTCACGCTCGACCTCGCGGATGCGCTGCGACATCACCTGACGGAAGGTCGTCGCCGCGATGCGGCCGAGCTCCTCCCGCTTCGGGGTGTCATCGCGCTCGTTGATCCAGTTCCCCTCCTCGTCGAGGTCGTAGGCGATGAATGTGAAGTCCATTGTCTCCGGGTTGACCTCGACGACCACTTCGTCGGCCGCTCCCGGTCGACGCTTGTAGGCGCTGGCCATGGCGTCGACGAGCACGTGAAGCAGGGCGTCAACCGACAGTCCCTTCTCCACGGCCAGCATGCGGATGGCCTCGCTCATGTCGAGATTGCTCACGGTGTCTCCTCCGTCGTTGAAGGTGTGATGTCTTGGCTGTCGCGCACGGGGACCTCCCCGCCGCTCGATTCTGCGCCACGGGGCGTCGCCCGGTTGGCGCGAGACTTTTGGCCCTTTTTCGGCCCGCCAGGCTTCGGCGCGGGCCCCCACTCGAACACGGTGCGCGCCCGATCGATGCCGTCGAAGCGGATCACTTGGTCTAAGGGTTGACCCTCATCGTCTATCCCTACTCGGATGGTCGCGGTGTCGGCGTCGGCGGCTACAAGGAGTCCGTTCAGGCGCCGTTCGGCTGCCTCGGGATCGCGGAGGCGGACCGAGACGGTCTTGCCAATCTCACGCGCGAAGTGCTCTGGGGTGCGGAGGGTGCGCTCGACACCGGGGCTGGTGACCTCGAGCGTGTAGCGACCCGGAATCGGGTCGACGTGGTCGAGTTCACGGGAGATCGAACGAGTCACCAGAGCGAGCTCGTCGAGATCGATGCCGCGTTCCGAGCCCGGAGGGGTATCGACGGTGACCCGGAACGTGCCACCGCGCTGCTCGAGGTCATACAGGTCGAGGCCGAGGTCGTCGACGATGGGGATGACGATCTCGCGGAGCCGATCGATCGCGGGATGGGAACCCATCGTCAACCCCCCTTCTGCCCTCGTCGGGGCCTCGTTCGTCATCGTCGTCATGTTCGGTTCTCCGACTGTCGGGCCATCCAACAAACAAGGCGTGGGGCGAACCCCACGCCTTCGGTCAGGTAACCAAACAGCTCCCCTGAGTATACCGAGTCCGAGGGGTATCGTGCCCGGGTGCTCCGCATGTCGAACCTCTTCCTGAGAACGCTGCGTGAGGACCCCGCTGACGCCGAGGTCGCCTCGCATCGACTCATGGTGCGGGCCGGCATGGTCCGCCGAGCGGCCCCCGGCGGGTTCACCTGGCTGCCTCTCGGCTGGATCGTGTTTCGCAATGTCGAGCGGATCGTTCGGGAGGAGATGGACGCGGCCGGCTGCCAAGAGGTCCACTTCCCCGCGCTGCTCCCCAAAGAGCCCTACGAGGCGACCGGCCGGTGGACGGAGTACGGACCGAACCTCTTCCGGCTCGTCGACCGCCGCGGCAACGACTTTCTGCTGGCACCGACCCACGAGGAGATGTTCACCCTGGTCGTAAAGGACCTGTTCTCCTCGTACCGGGACCTTCCACTTTCGATTTACCAAATCCAGACCAAGTACCGAGATGAGGCTCGGCCGCGCGCTGGACTGCTCCGCGGGCGCGAGTTCGTGATGAAGGACTCGTACTCATTCGATGTCGATTCCGAGGGACTCGACCGCTCCTACGCGATGCATCGAGCCGCCTACATCACCACCTTCGACCGCCTCGGGCTGCCCTATGTGATCGTCTCGGCGATGTCGGGCGCGATGGGCGGCTCGGACTCCGAGGAGTTCCTCGCCCCTCTCGACGCTGGCGAGGACACCTTCGTTCGCTGCTCATCATGCGACTACGCCGCCAACACCGAGGCCGTCACCACCGAGACGCCCTCGGCCGCCGACCCGGCGGCAGCGCCGGCGGCCAAGGTTGTTGACACCCCTGACACACCGACCATCGACACACTCGTCGACCATCTCAACAGCGCGGCTGAGCTCGCCCGAGATGATCGGCCGTGGGCCGCCTCGGACACGCTCAAGAACATCGTCGTAAGGCTCGACCATCCCGACGGCACCTCCGAGGCGCTCGCCATCGGTGTGCCTGGCGACCGCGAGGTCGACCTCCGTCGCGTTGAAGCCCAAGTCGCTCCCGCCGAGGTCCACCCGTTCGGCGAGGCCGACTTCGCCGATTATCCCAGCCTCGTGAAGGGCTACATCGGGCCCGGGGCGCTCGGCACCGAACGTTCCTCGGGTATCCGTTTCCTCGTCGATCCACGCATCACCGTCGGCTCTCGCTGGGTGACTGGCGCAGACCAGCCGGGCCGCCACGTTGTCGATCTCACCCTCGGCCGCGATTTCACTCCCGACGGCACCATCGAGGCGGCCGAGGTGCTCGACGGCGATCCATGCCCCCGCTGCGGCGCTCAACTTGAAATCGCTCGCGGCATCGAGATCGGACACATCTTCAAACTCGGCACGAAGTACGCCGAGGCGCTCGGACTCAAGGTGCTCGACGCCGACGGTCAACAGGTGACCGTCACTATGGGGTCCTACGGGATCGGGGTGTCACGCGCGGTCGCCGCGATCGCCGAAGCGACCTGCGACGACGACGGCCTCTGCTGGCCTCGGGAGGTCGCCCCAGCCGACGTGCACCTCGTGATCGCTGGCAAGGAGGGCGGTCCGCAGCGCGCCGCGGCCGAGGAACTCGGTTCGCGGCTCGAGGCCTCCGGTGTGCGGGTGCTCATTGACGACCGCGAAGGGGTTTCCCCCGGTGTCCGGTTCAAGGACGCGGAACTCATCGGCGTGCCGACCATCATCGTGGCAGGACGCGGCGTGCCCGACGGGCTGTTCGAGGTGAAGGATCGCCGCAGTGGCGATCGGGTCGATGTGCCGGCCGACCAGGTCGTCGACCACGTGCGTACGGTGATCGCCGCCGGCTAGGCGAAGGCCTCTCGGGCGCGATCGGCGAGCCACTCAATAGCTTCGCCTGCTTCAGGAATCGCCTCCCGCAGTCCGAAGAACGCGTGGATCTGCCCCTCCCACTCACGGTGATCAACGGTGACCCCTGCGGCACGCAGTGCCTCGGCATAGGCCCACCCCTCATCGCGGAGCGGGTCGTAACCGGCGGTGATGATCGCGGCGCGCGCCGTGTGCGAGAGCCGACGTGACGATGCACCGGCCGGCGAAACGGTGGGGTCATCCGGATCGATACCGGTGCCGCCGAGGTAGTTCTGGACAAACCAGTCGATCACCCGCGCGGTCAGCACGAACCCCTCACCATTCTCGACATGACTCGGCGACGAGCGAGTGAGATCCGTCGCCGGGTAAACGAGAAGCTGGGCTCGAAGCGCGTCGGCCTGCTCTTGGGCGACGAGTGCCGCCAGATTGCCTCCAGCCGAGTCACCGCCGACCGCTACACGCGAACTGTCCCACCCCTCCTCGGCGCCGTGCTCGATGACCCAGGCCGTCACCGCCGAGCAGTCGACCATGGCGGCCGGCGCCGGATGCTCAGGGGCGAGTCGGTAGTCGACTGACACCACCACGCAACCAGCGGCAGCGGCGAGGTCCCTCGTGACCGGGATCGACTGGTCGGCCGAGCCGAGCGCCCAGCCGCCACCATGAAACCAGACGATCACCGGATGCGGGCCAGCACCAATCGGGGTGATCACGACGCAGGGCACCCCGGCGATCCGGCGATGATCAACTGCGGCGACTTCGGCTCCGGTCCCACCCAGGCTGGAGAGAGCCGCGTAGCCCTCTCGAGCCTCGTCGATTGGCAACGCGTCGGGCGATGGTCGATCTGACTGGGCGAATACCGAGAGCACCGACTGGGCTGAGGCGTCGAGCGTCACGCGGGAATCGTGACACATCCACCGGGGTGCTCGAACCGGGTCCCCGCGGTCACCGCCACTCGACGAGATCGCGGTCGATCTCGTCGATCCGACGGCTGCCGGTCAGCGCCATCGTCCGCTCAAGCCCCTCGCGGAGGAACCCGATGAGATGATCCACCCCCCGCTCGCCCGCCGCGCCCATCGCGTAGAGATAGGGCCGACCGATCGAGCAGAGGTCAGCTCCGAGAGCAAGGGCTTTGACCACGTCGGACCCTCTCCTGACCCCTCCATCGCAGACGATCGTGAATCCATCCCCGACCGCTTGACGGACCGGTTCGATCAACGAGACGGGCGACGGGGCGTCGTCGAGTTGACGGCCGCCGTGATTGGAGAGAGCGATCCCATCGACGCCTGCGTCACNAGCCCGAACCGCGTCGTCGACGCGCTGGATCCCCTTCAACACGATNGGGCCGTCCCAGATGCTGCGCAGCCAGTCGACGTCACTCCACGANAGCGCCTGATCGAATTGACGCATCATGTGCTCGGCGAGGCTGACCGGGTCAGAGCCGTCCTCGTCGTTCAGGCCGACGACGTTCGCGAACACGATCGGCGGATTGGTGATGAAGTCGAAGGTCCAGCCGGGATGCAACACCCCGTCGACGATGGTGCCGGGACCGATCTTCGGCGGGATCGTGTAGCCCCTGCGGACATCGCGCTCGCGCCGCCCGAGCACCGCGGTATCGACGGTGAGCCACAGGCCGCGATAGCCAGCCGTCCGAGCCCGATTCACCATCTCCTCCACGAGGCCGCGGTCCTTCCACGTGTACACCTGAAACCAATGGTCGCCATCGGGAGCGGCCGCCGAGACCTCCTCGATCGATCGCGTCGCCATCGTCGAGAGCGAATACGACAGGCCGGCTCGTTCAGCGGCACGGGCGACTGCGAGTTCACCAGGAGACGCCGTGATCCGGGTAAAGCCGGTTGGCGCGAGCATGATCGGCATCGGATGAACGCGCCCGAACGCCTCGGTCGACGTGTCGATGCTGCTGACGTCTCGAAGCACCCGGGGGCGGAAGCCGAGTGAAGAAAAGTCCGACGAGTTGCGCCCGAGCGTGCGCTCGTCCTCGGCTCCCCCGTCGATGTAATCGAACACGCCGCGGGGTAGACGGCGGCGAGCGACCCGACGGAGATCGTCGACGGTGGCGCACCGACGCAAGCGCCGGGCGATCGGGTCAGTCTCGACCGGAGCGAAACGCACCACCGAGCGGAATGTGTCGAGCATCTGCCTTGGATCGATGCTCCGTCCGGCNCTCATCGGTAACGAACCAACCCCTGGTCGATGACAACGCGGTCGCCCACCGAGGTCGTGAACACCGCGGAGGAGTCGCCGGAGTCCCAGATCCGNACGGTGAGCGCCTCTCCNGGGAACACCGGCGCGGCGAAACGACCCTCCATATGCGCGAAACGCGAAGGATCCCCGGCGCACAGGGTGTCGAGCAGGGCACGGCCGGTGAAACCGTAGGTGCACAAGCCGTGGAGGATCGGCCGGTCGAACCCGCCGGCCGCGGCGAACGCCGGGTCGGAGTGGAGCGGGTTTCGGTCGCCGGAGAGGCGGTAGATCAGGGCCTGATCGGGAGAGGTGGTGTGAGTGACCGAGTGATCGGCCGATCGCTCCGGGAGTTCCATACCCGTCGCCGACGGCCCGCGATCGCCTCCCCATCCACCGGCACCGCGGATGAACACCGAGGAACGCAACGAACAGAGCGGCTGCCCGCCCTCGACGATCTCGGTCTCGGTGACGACAACGGCGGCCGAGCCCTTGTCGTACATCGCGGCGATCCGTGTCGTGAGAGTTCCGGATCCCTCGACCGGCACTGGACGATGAGGGGTGATGGCCTGCTGACCATGCACCAGCAGGCGCGGGTCAAACTCGCCAACGGCCGCCATCGGCGACCCGAGACCCCAGCCGATCACCACAGGGAAGGTCGGGAGCACGCGTTGCGTCAGTCCGGCGGTGTTCTCGGTGGTGAACACCGGGTCGTCGACTCCGGCGCCGACCCCGACGGCGTAGAGCAGGCAGTCGCGCGAATCCCACGACACCGATACCGGTTCGCCGGTGGCGCCGACGGCTGACGGATCGAGCGGCATGTCAGTCGACCCTCGGCTGAGGAGGGCCGCCGGGCACGCCGTCCATCCCTGAGTTGCGGCGCGCTCCAGCGAGCAGGGTCTCCACGATCGGGCCGAGCGCCTCCGGGTCGTCGACCGGGTCGACGGTCGGTCCACGAACCCACCCCTCGGCGACGGCGAGGAACTGACCCGACGCCTCGAAGACTCGGCCGGTCACCCCAGCTGATTCCTCCGAGGCGAGCCACGTCGCGATCGGCGCGATCCAACGCGGGGATCGCATCTCGCGCTCTTCCTCGGTCTCAGGGGCTGGTCCAAGATTCTCCGTCATGCGTGTCAGCGCGACCGGGGCGACGGCGTTGACGGTCACGCCGTAACGCGCCATCTCAAGGGCGGAGATCACGGTGAGCGCTGCGATGCCAGCCTTNGCAGCGCCGTAGTTGGTCTGGCCGGGATTGCCGTAGATCCCTGACACGGACGAGGTGTTGATGATCCGACCGCTCACCGGCTCGCCGGCCTTTGATCGCTCCCGCCAGTAACCGACAGCGTGTCGCATCGGAGCGAACGTGCCCTTCAGGTGGACCTTGATGACCGCGTCCCATTCGGCCTCGGTCATGTTGACGATCATGCGGTCGCGAAGGATTCCCGCGTTGTTGATGACCGCGTGCAGGTCGCCGAACGTGTCGACGGCCTGGGCGATGAGGCGGCCGGCCCCTTCGAAGTCGGAGACGTCGTCACCGTTGACGACCGCCTCACCTCCCATCGCGATGATCTCGTCGACGACGGCGCGGGCGGGCGACACGTCACCTCCGGTGCCGTCGACATCGGCGCCGAGATCGTTCACGACGACCTTCGCGCCGTGGCGGGCAAGACTCAGCGCGTGCTCGCGGCCGATGCCGCGGCCTGCTCCAGTGACGATCGCCACCCGTCCCTCACACAGTCGTGCCATTGCGCTTCCTCCGATCGGATCGTCAGGTGTTCGCGGTTCCCCGACCGCGAACGCATCGTAGGGACAGGGGTGGGCGCCCGTCCAAGGCGCCTCGTAGCCTCTCGGCGTGCCCGACTCCCCCACGGCCACCCCGCAAGAGCCAGCGACCGCCGAACACGTCGGCGTGCTCGTGGTCGGCGCTGGCCCGGCGGGCACCGCCGCTGCGCTCACCCTCGCCGAGGCCGGACGCCCGGTCACGGTCATCGACCGGGCGATCTTCCCCCGGGACAAGTGCTGTGGTGACGGGCTGACCACGCTCGCTCTCCGTGAGCTTGAGACCCTCGGCCTCTCCCCCTCAGCCGTGCCGAACTGGATGACGGTGGACTCGGCGCATCTCCGAACTCCCTCAGGTCGAGCCTTCGACATCCCTCTGCCCTCTCAAGGCACCTACGCGGCGGTGGCCCCGCGCGCCGATCTCGACAACACCCTCGTCGAGATGGCCATCAGCGCGGGGGCTGACATCCGCCAAGGGTGGCGCCTCGAGTCGATCACGCAGACGGCAACGGAGGCGCGGGTCGTGGTCGTTGATCCCGGCGAGACGCCGCGCACGCTCGTCGCAGATCACGTGATCGCCGCTGACGGGATGTGGAGCCCGACGCGACGCCTGCTCGGATGCACTCCCGACGGCTACCGCGGTGAGTGGAACGCCTTTCGTCAATACGTCTCAAATGTGACCGGTCCGGCGGCCGATCGCCTCATCGTCTGGTTCGAGCCGGATCTGCTCCCCGGTTATGCCTGGTCGTTCCCGCTGCCGGGTGGACGCGCGAACATCGGCTTCGGGGTGCTGCGAGAACACCAGCGCCGCGGACGCGACATGGCCGGGCTCTGGCGTGACCTCCTGTCGAGGGACCACATCCAAGACGCCCTCGGTGAAGGCCACCGCCTCGAGGACCGTCATACCGCTTGGCCGATCCCCGCCCGAGTCGACGAGATGCGTCTCAGCGCCGCACGGGTGCTCTTCACCGGCGATGCCGCTGCGGCCACCGACGTGATGACCGGTGAGGGCATCGGTCAAGCGTTGCTCACCGGCCGGCTCGCGGCTGAAGCGATTCTCGAGCCGTCGACGTCAGGTGTCGCCGAGACTTACGAGCACCACGTTCGCTCGCACCTCTTCGCCGACCACCGCATGTCGCGACGCCTCGGTCGGGTGCTCGCCTCACGACGAGGTGCTGAACTCGCGCTGCGCACTGTCGAGAAGAGCGGCTCCTGGGGCCGGGCGAAGTTCGCTCGATGGATGTTCGAGGACGAGCCCCGCGCGCTGATGCTCACCCCAAGCCGCTGGCATCGCCGGATGCTGCGTCGTGAGGGTGCCTGGGCGGACAGCCCAGCCGCCTGAGACCGGCCGGATCACGCCACCCAGATACGGTCGGGACATGGCCGACCTGCTTGACCTGTCGTCGGAGATCATCGACGAGCAACGCCTCGATGTGCCGGTCAACCGTGTCACCAACGAACTCTCCGAGGTGGCGAACGGTCTCGCGGTTGTCGAGAGTTTCAGTCACTCGGTCGTTGTCGACACCGGCGAGGGTCTCGTCGCCTTCGACTCGTCAGGTGGCGCGACAGGGGCCGCGGTCGTCGAGGCGATCCGCGGGTGGAATCCGACGCCGGTGCGACATCTCGTCTACACCCACGGTCACGCCGATCATGTCGGCGGAAGCGGACACTTCGCGGCTGCCTTCGGTCGTCCCGAGGTGACCGGGCATCGCCGAGTGCTCGACCGTCTCGATCGATACGCCCTGACGAGCGACTGGAACCGGTTGATCAACGCCCGCCAGTTCGGGGGCACCCGCGGTGATCTCGGGTTCGGACTCGACAACGGCGCCGCCCGGGGATCGGATTTCAACACCTTCCTCCCCGCCGAGACGCTGCGCCCCGACCGGATCGTCGACGACTACGAGACGTTGACCATCGGCGACACCGTCATCGAGTTACGACACGCTCGCGGCGAGACCGACGACCATCTCTGGGCTTGGCTTCCCGACCGGCGGGCGATCATGTCGGGCGACTTTCTGATCTGGAACTTCCCGAACGCCGGCAATCCGCAAAAGGTGCAGCGATACCCCGACGAATGGGCGGTCGCGCTCCGCGAGATGATCGCGATGGGCCCTGAGTTGTTGCTCCCGGCCCACGGCCTGCCGATTGCCGGTTCGGAGCGAATCGCGCGAGTACTTGACGAGGTCGCGACCGCGCTGGAGGATCTCGTCGAGTCGGTGGTCTCCATGATGAACACCGGCGCCACTCTCGACGAGGTAATCCACACCGAGCACCTTCCGGAGGGCACGCTCGCGAGGCCCTACCTCCGGCCCCTCTACGACGAGCCGGAGTTCGTGGTGCGCAACATCTGGAGGCTCTACGGCGGATGGTGGGACGGCGCGGCCAGTCGCTTGAAACCGGCCCCGGATCGTCAGCTCGCCGAGGTGGTCGCGGAGTTGGCCGGCGGTGTTGACGCGCTGATCGCGCGCGCGCATATTGCCGTCGATCAAGGCGACCTTCGACTGGCGTGTCATCTCGTCGACTTCGCAGCCTGGTCGGCCGGCGATGACCCCGATGTGCATCGTGAGCGAGCGGCGGTGTATCGGCTGCGACGCTCGGCCGAGTCGTCGCTGATGGCGAAGGGGATCTACGCGGCCGCGGCCCGCGAGTCGGAGGCGCTCCTGCCCGACGAAGACCAGCGGCGCTAAGCGCCGGTCGACACGAGCAGGAGTGACACGAGGGCGAGGCCCATCCCGGCGATCTGTGTCCGGGCGACTCGCTCACGGTCGATCAACATCGCGAGCGCAACGGTGGCCGCCGGGTAGAGCGAGACGATCGCGGCGACCACCGAGAGCAGCCCCTCTCTGACCGCAACCAGGTAGGTCACGTTGGCCAGCATGATCAAGAGACCAGCGCTGACCGCGTCGCGGACGGCGGACCGTTCGTAGGCGACCGGCTTCCGACGACTGGAGGCGAGGTGAACGATGACGAGTAGTGGGATCGTGATGAAACGCGCCGTCAGGAGCGGCCACCAACCGCTGTCGTCGCCAGAGCGCTCAAGCGCGACGAACCACAAGCCGAACGCGGACCCGGCGATCACCGGCAGGGCGAGGGACGCAGCGGTGACGCGACCATGAGGAAGGCCGACCAGGCCGCCGATGAGCGAGACCGCGAGCAGGGCGATGACCGCGCCGAGGACCGCCGGTGCACCCGGTCGCTCCCCGAGGAGCAGGCCGACCGCCACCGGGATCACCGCTGAGACCACTCCGGTCACCGGGGCGGCGACCGTCATCGCGCCGCGGGAGAGAGCGGCGTAGAACACGACGACACCTGACACACCACCGATACCGGCGACCATCCCCCAAAGGAGCGCTTGAGCGTCAAGGGAGACGTCATCAAGAACCACGAAAACGGTGTAAACGGCCCCGAGCAGGACATCGCAGATCAACCCAACCGTCACCGCGGGGAGTCGCCGAGCGGCGCGGCCGCCCGCGTAGTCGGAGAAGCCGTAAAAGAGCGACGACAGGACCGCGAGGGCGACGATCACGAGGGTCGTTCGTCGGCGACGTACTCAGTGGCCTGATCACCGCGAGTGAAACCGAGTAACCGCAGACCAGCCCGGGTCGCGGCGTCAACCGCTGCCGAGGATGGCGCGCTCACCGAGACCAACGCGGCGAACCCGCCGACACAC
>JGI10211J34971_10003482_pt1 | contig 12601 bp, 15 predicted proteins | sample Etolagsediment_FD_34971 | JGI IMG/M metagenome (IMG submission 34971) | reverse complement strand
ATACCCTTAAGGCGTTCATCATAGATAGCATCGGTATACCCCTCTATGGCATCTTCGTATCTACGCCTTTTTAATTGTTTTTCTCCCTCATTGAAATAGACTAACTCCAGGCTTTGGAAATGTTTTAAAATACTTAAACTCACCTCTGAGACCTTTTGGTTCGTCAGCGTATTTAATACCTCCAATTCTGTAGGAAGTTCTAAGTGATCTTCTTTGATATTGGCAGCAGGTAACCCGTGATGATAGTCATCCTGTTTCCCAAGTTTACCGGAAACAGTATCGGCAAAAATGTTCTCTCCGGTCATAGTCTCGACTAATTTATAGGCTATCTCTACAAGACTCATTATTTTAGTGGTCCCAGTCTCATAGGTGAAAAGCTTATACACTGGTTTTTCTGTTTTCATGGGTGGAGCTGTTTTCATCTCCTTCTCAGTAGGATTGGTATGCACAATCCGCCATCTTTCAAAGGCAGGATTACTCTCTGTTCGGGTATCTATCTGAACCCTGACAGTGTTAGTGCTTGGATAATTTTTACTTTCAGAGGAAAAATGTAACACATCCCCCAAGATAAACGTATCTATCCCTCTCATCTTGCCTACTCTTTTTGCGGTATCTATATCGACCAGCCCGGTTTGACCTAACTGCATCTCTTTTAAGATAGATTGCAGATTTTCCCGCTCAATAATCTTCAAATCCCCACTTGCATTTTTAGATAAAAAGGTGACGAGCTTACTTGCTATTATCCTGCCCGCATCCTTATTTTCAATTGGATACGAAAAATCAAAGACCGCAATAGATTTCCTGATTCTTTTTTTAATCTTATCCTCTACCAGCTGCAATTTACGAAAGAGCCCCTCATAGCCAGGATTAATGCTTTCTAGTTTCTGTAGCCATACAAGTGCATTGCCCCATTTTTTTAGCTCTATATAAATATCACTCCTTTGATCAAGCTTCTGGCAGAGGCTGCGTATAAATTCTTTATAAAGACGGTTCTCAACAAGAGAAGGAGAATATTGTAACGATACACGCAATTCCTCAGCCGCTTTTTTAAGCATTCTCTGGGAAGTAAATTTCATTGCTTTATCGAAATGGGCCTCTCCCCCTTTAATCTTCAACGCCTCCACTCTTTTTACAAACTGTTCATTGTCTGGCTCGTAGTCCAGCGTCTTTTCATGAAGAAAGATCGCTCTATCCCAGTTTCTTGCCCCTATCGCCTCCTCTCCCTTTTTGATGAAATAATTGACATTGTCATTGGCCTGGGCGTTTTTGAAAAGTTGTTGTATATCGTAATAATCCGGATCGATTTTAATAACCGCTTTAAAGGCATTTACCGCCATCCCCCAGTCCTCTTTTTTACTGAATTCTACCCCCTGTTTATAAAAGGTCTGAGCAGCATTTTGTTCTGCTGTGGCCAGTTTATCCTCTGTCTCTTCATATCTTGGAAATAATTTTTTCACTCTTCTCAATTTTTCTATAGCATCAATCCACTCTTTATTGGCCACATGGGAATCAGTCTGAGTATAAAGAGATGCGATAGTCGCTAAAAGAGTGTCTTTTCTTTTCACAAGATCACTAAACAGCGTGGTTATCGTACTATTCTGTGGATCTAAACTGTGGGCACGCTCTGTATCCTTCACAATCCTATCCAGTTCTGGAAAGCTCGGATCCGGGTTATCTGCCAATAGTTTTTCCGCCTTTCTGTAATGAACAAGCGCCAATTCCTTTTTAGCCTTGGCTAAAGACTGCGCATATTCTTTGTTTTGTGGATTCTCTTTCAGTGCCTTCTCATAAAATCCTATCGCATCACCCCAGCGTCCCTTTTTGCTTAGCTCCTGGCCAGTATTAAAACTTTTCTGACCTCCAACACATCCAAATACAAACATGAAGGATATAATAACGGCTACAAGTAATCCTTTTCTTTTCATATCCCCCCTCTTTCAAACATATCAGCTGTTGCATATAACCACTGCATATCAAAGATTATATAGGTGATTGGTTTGGTAATCTGACAGTCTTGCTCACAATTATGGTGACAGCCCAATCTTCACCCTGTTCTGGCTAATTTCAGATATTGTAATGGACCTGTTGCCTGCATTTCGTCCTTCTAAGTCATTGGCTAACGACTGGGTATCACCCTGAAAATCTATCTCCATCTCTGCCCTTCCCTGGACATATGATCTCAGCCGTATGTCTTTTATTCCCCGGACTTCATTCGTCAGAAATGTTTTAAATGAAGTTAACTCATCAAAAGAGTGAAATTGTGAGACAAAAAGTTTTACCTCAACCGTATTCGTTAACTCAGATGACCATTGGTTTAAAATATCATTCATTAATGTGCTGGCCAGCAACTTAGCGCCCTGTTCTGTAGCGGGTTGAATTAAACCTTGAATACCAGGTAGTCGTTTTGTCTCACTTCCAGTGGTAATAATTGCACCTGTGTCAACATTGACTACCTTCGCAGATATCGTCGCACGATTGGAATACATTTCAACATCACCAACCCTAAACGGATTGCTGCTGGTTTCAACGCTACATAAAAGTACCACCTCAGCTCCAAAACGCTGCCCGACCTGAGCTACACCCTGCGGATCACGAGCTAGGCTCGTAAGACGGTCATGTTCTAAATTTTTTCTGACAGTCTCTGAATCAACTAATTTAAAGCCCTTTGATAAAAAATGTTTTGTCATACCGGTTTCAGCGATAAAATCCTGCTGGTCTCTTCCGTCAAAGAGAATCATCAAGCGAGGTTTCGATTTTCTTGCAATAATCAGACGAATGGCCTCAAGGTCATTTCTAATCTGATCTGTACTCACAACCGCCTGAATGGTCACTTTATAGATATCCCCTTGCCTTTGATCGGAAAGTACCTCATAGGATTGAATATATCCCTTTGATTGTTGCAGGATCTTATCAGATATCACTTGATAATTTTCCACCATCGTCTCATTACTAATCATTACGCCAACTGCCTGCTCAACAGCGAGCCTCTGGGCATCTGCAATTGCTCTATCCCTTGCAATAGCAACAAAATCCTTCTGAATTGATGCGGTTCCCTGCGCTTGAACTATTTTTTGTGCATGTGCCAAAGTAACGGCCGACATGACAAAGAAAAAACCCACTATCACAATAACGATATATCTCTTCATTAATCTACTCCGAATAAATGTTTTAAGAAAAGCATGGATCATAACCAAGTAATATAGACTAAAATATCATGAGAAAAATGTCAAAAGATAAATTGTAACCTCTCTAACGTTAAGTTTTACTTTAACTATAAATTACAACATATCGATATTCCAATCAAGGAAAGTAAAAAATAGGCTTAATCCAAGACCTGGATCAAGCCCTTCATTCTTTATGCCGAGAAGTGGAATCGAACCACTAACACGGGAATTCTCGAATATATTCGCCTTCCAAATAAGTGATAGCGGGAAGTAACAATGGGAGAGTGCTTTCAATCACTCTCTTTCATTAGAAGCTTCGACCTCAGATAATGTCCACAAAAGGTGCCGACAAAAACACCAAAAGAGTTAGCGATCATGTCTGGTATTGAGAAAAATCTCCCTGGTACAAGATTTTGACAAAACTCGAGTCCGATGCCAAGCGGGATCATCAGCAATGCCGATATACATGCACTCTGAACGCTTCGAAAGCCGATGAAAGGAAGAGAAGAAAGCCAAAGGTAGGCAAGAAAATGGTATACTCCGTCGGCCCATGTGAAATCTAATGGGAACTCCACTTCGGGTGTGAGTGAAAGATAGCATACAATGCTGATTGATATCCCCCAGAGGAAAAGGACGGTAAAGGAAAATAACTGTGTATCTGAGTTTTTCTCGGTATACATATCATTTAACGTCAACGACCCCGCCCTTCCGGGCGGGGCTTGAAAAAAGGAAATAATTCATTAGCCGCCTCCATCCCCACCCTCCCGGGTGGGACATTAAAGGGCGGCGGTAAAACGAATTATACCCAACAAATTTATTCATCATACTTTATACCTATCCATTTCTGAACCCGAAAGGGAAAAGATGATTTTCACAAAGAAAAAGGCAGGGTTTTAACGACCCTGCCTTTGCTGTATTGCAGATACCGCAGAGAGAATTAAACAGTTTTCAATCGATACGATCAGATCAGGATCATGCAGTCTTTTCTTAAAATGCCCTCCTTCATCCTGCAAGACCGATAAGGCCGATACCACGCAATACTATGCTGGTGGTCTGTGTACTGGGCCGGAGGTGAGTATTGGAGCCCCACGCTAATCGGATGCAAGACTTTTCGGCAAGCGAACCGTTACGTGAGTACCTTCATCTTCAGATGTTGTAAACCTGATATCGCCTTTGTGGGTGCTTGCTACGAGTAACGCATTGTGGGTTCCCAGGCCAGTGCCACCATCTTTACCGCTGGTCGTATAGGGTTTAAAGAAATTCTCGCATATTTCCATAGGTACGACACCCATGTTGTGAATGTCGATACAATGAAAATTCTGTCCTGACCTCTCCACAGTATCAATGGAAATGCGAATGATGCCGCCTTCGGGCGAGGCTTCAATAGCGTTTTTAATGAGATTGGCAAACATAATTTCAACTAATGCTTCCTCACCCAGAATCACATATTCGTCTTTAAGATGAGTAGGCTGACCATCTATGGTAAATACAAAATCTGTTTTTCTTTTTAATGCCAGAGACTTAAGTGTTTTTTTTATTCTCTGTAACACACTGCAAATATTAACCTCCTGGGGTTTGAGTGTATAGCTACCCTCTTCCATTTGGAAGAGATCGCGTGTTCGATCAATGAATCCAAGCATTCGCTCCCCAAGTTCCTGGATCATGCGTGCCGCGCTATTCTGTTTGTCAGTGAGATTTTTCCTTTTAAGAAGCAGCCCTGCAAGTCCAATGATCCCTATTAAAGGGGACTTGAGGTCGTGGCGCATCATGCGCTGAACGTCATCGCGAAGGCGTTCAATACGCTTTTGCTCGGTGACATCCCGAATGATGCCTTGATATCCTAATATCCTTCCCGTGCTGGAGCGCCGGACACTGCCGGTAAGCAAACAGTCCATCTCTGTGCCGTTCTTTTTGCAGAATTTTACCTCGTAATCTGTCACTGATCCCTTTTTCTCTATTTCCTGCTGAAACGTATCTCTACCGCCAGGATAAACATATATTTCCTGAACATTGAGCTTGTCTATCATTTCTTCCCTGGAGTATCCGAATAGTTCTAAAAAGGCTCGATTGACATCAAGGAACTTGCCCTCTCGACTGGTAATATAGATCGCATCTCTTGATTCATCAAACAGGGTGCGGTATTTCTCCTCGCCTTCCCATATCGCTTCATCTGACCGCCTGAGCTCAGCAGCTTCGCGCTGTAATTCCTTAATACTTTGTTCTAATGTTTTATAGCTTTGGATTTCGGTCATGATAAAAGTCCCACATCATAAAACATCAACTTTTTAAAGTGGGCGAATCCCCCTTTTGTATGTATGTTTCAAACGCTATCGCCGGGTATTGCCAACCACGGCCTCAATAATTTTATTTTCGATCCTCTCAACCCAGAGCCGATGGCGGCGCATATGGGTTATCTTTACACCCATATTAACGGGCAAATCAGGATCAGGCATACTATTAATCCAGCACACCTGCCCTTGCGCCTTAAGGAGAAAATCACCCAGATACAGCCTTGTTTTGAATGCTACATCCTGACCAGTTTTCAACCCATTCGTGCTGTCGATTTTAATACAGAGCCCCTCATAACTCACATCCTGGGTTTGGCCTTGGAAAGAATGGCTGTGAAGCAATTTCCCCAGGCGCTTTCCCTTGATCGGAAGTGCAAGAGGCACACGTTGTGAATGTCTCTTTTCAGAAAACTCGGCTGTCATTGCTGCGTTTCTCCTCTACACGGATTTTATTTTTTTGATAAAGTCACGTGAATCAAAAATAGAAAACTTTTTTACGAAAGTATTTTTCTCTCAAAGGAAGGCCTTGTGTGGATTAAGTTCAGGTCGAAATATTTTTTAATCTTTCAGCAATCCAAATCTTAATAATGGATTGTCGAGGTACACCAAGGCGCTTGGCTTCTTTGTCTAAATAGTGGATCATCCACACTGGGAAATCCACATTGACTCTTTTCTGTTCCTGCCCGGGTCTTCTTGCGTGTGAAAGATCGAGGAATTCAGAAATATCTTCGCCATCATCAAATTTTTTATCGAGCTCATTAGCTTTCATACACTTCTATCTTCTCTCTGTGGGATCGGCGCACTGAAATGTTCCTGACTTCTTCACCACGGTAGGTGATAATACCAGACCAGTATGTATCTGCAATTTTCCCAATTACTACAAACCTCTTCTCGTCGTCAGTGTGTACAGGGATTTCAATTCTATCAGGATCATCCCATAACTTGAAGGCTTCAATAAAATCAATGCCATGCTTTTTCTTATTGTGCTCGTTTTCATGACTATCAAACTCAAATTCCATTATAATATAGTTATTATATTTATTATATACCTTCTGTCAATCAAGAAACTATATGGATACTTTGATGAAAGTAATGCAATGAGTATTATTTTATCATCTTTTCAACACGTCACATAGAACGAAAGTGCGCTAATTTCCGCGCTAAGATCTTCTTGATCCGATCATCAAATCCAAAAGGATATAAAGAAAATATATCAGAAAGCCTCTCCTCCAATTTACGATAAATCGCATCGACATTTGGATCACTCAATGTTGAAAGCCAACTATACTGCTTTCTTATTTTACTTCTTATTCGTATTTTATCCATCTTATCGAGTTTTGGCATAAGGTTAATGCCATCCTCAAGGATTTGAAGTATTTCCCTTACGTCATCTGGTCTTAAACGGGCCATACATAGCCTCCATAAATTTTCAGCTCACGTTTTTTTATTTCATTCTTTACCCCCCGTGCGTCACTTCTCCGATGCCGGAAGATATATTGTAAAGGTAGTTCCCTCGTCCTTTTTACTCGCTACATTGATACTCCCTTCGTGGCTTTTAATAATCCCATACGCTTCAGCAAGCCCTAAACCTGTGCCTCTCTCCCTCTGTTTAGTGATAAAAAATGGATCAAATATCCTCTGCTGAGTGTCTTCATCCATGCCGACTCCAGTATCTGCAAGAGTGATCTTTACATACCTGACAGGCTTTATCGTAAATGACATAGTATCCTTTTCATCAATGGTCACATTTTCTGTTACAATGGAAAGATCTCCACCTTTAGGCATGGCCTGCCAGGCATTGGCATAAATATTTAATAACACCTGTTTAATCTGGCTTCGGTCTACCTCTGCTGACCAGAGATTCTTTTCATATTTTTCACGAATACTAATCTCCTTTCTTGTGCGGCAAAAGATACGGTTTTGGGTTTTAATCAGTTCATTCATGTTCGTACGCTTTGCCCCGTAGTTTCCGCCTCGTGAAAACCGTAAGAGTTGTCTGGTTAGGTCTGCCCCATTTCTAACACCCTTTTCCATATTTTTAACCTTCCGTAGTCTGGATGATCACGAGTCTTACCTATAAGCATAAGAGAAATATTCCCCTGGATACTCATAAGCATGTTATTGAAGTCATGGGCAATATACTTCCTGCAAGGGTGGCGAGAAATCCCATTCTTTGGGTCTGCATAAGTTGATCCTCGATCCTCTTTTTTTCCGTGACATCTCGCATAAAACTGAGTATCGCCGGCCTGCCCTCCCAGGCCGTAAGCACGGAGTTAGGTTGTATCCATCGTTCTTTTCCACCTTTGGTAATTACTCTAAACGTAAAGGCAGTAGGGACTTCTTCTCCACTGAGTCTTCTCCTGTACCTGTCAAGAACCATGTCTCTATCGTCAGGATGAATAAAACCACTAAAGGAGATTGTCGCCAATTCTTCTGAACTATACCCCATCATATCTTCCGTCTTATGATTTGCGAATTTTACCACTCCATCCGGCGCAATGAACGTGGCATCATTGGCGTTTTCCACCAGGAGGCGGTATTTTCCTTCCAGACTCTGTAATTTTTCCTCCGCCTTCCCATATTTTTTAATTTCCTTCTCTAACGCCTTGACCCTTTGATCCAGTTCTTCATACGTCGGTTTTTTTGCCATTACCGTATTCTCCTGTTCAAAATAAACAAAGACCACTCACACGCAGCGGGCCTTTACTATGTATGTCTCTTGCCTGCTCCATAATTAGGTGTGTTTATCCCTGAATGTGGGTATTTTCTTCACCAGTTACCACTCCTGGATATGGATAGTATAAAATATGCAAGAGGGTATAAGAATATTCTTCTTGGTAGGGAACAACTGCGTGCTGGCCAGAAAACACCATATATATTTGGTGAAGGCGAATGACGCTCCAAGCCTTTCAATCACCTCTTTTTGAAAGGCAGAAGAAGCATCTTCATCCAAAAGAAATTGGAATACTGGATGATGCCATCAGAAGACTTCCGGATGATCTGCAGATTGGCCAAGAAAAGAAAGGGGATTTGGCAGGTGTCTGCGTGTATAAATTCAAGGTTAAAACCAGGCTTTTACTCCTCACCTATGAGTTCAGTGATTCCGAATTGCCATTAATTTCTATCGGATCCCATCAACTCTTCTATCGCACAGCCTTTTTTCCTGGCTAATAGGATCTTAGAATCAGTTTGCGGGTCAGTTATCAATAAATGGAGGTTTGGCTTGAATTACTGCTACTTCTCTTCATCAATTAAATCCTCTAATCTATTGAGGATTCCATCTAAGGTAGTTTTCCGTTGGTCAGACAATTTGTGATATAGTCCACTTCGCCGATCTGCATTATTTCTCCGATCCTTATTCTTTCTCCGCTCATCCTCACTACGATGTTCAGGTCCCATATAATGCGCATTATTTGGCACTCTGCGTTCTTTGTGCGGTTTTTTATCTTTGTTTTTTCTGAGTTCAAAGAATAACATTGTTGCATAACCTCCTTTCGTATCCAAATATCCACAGTATCATGAGCATGGATATCCACTCAACAATTGCAGCCTAAGTGCTGAAACTTTTCCAAATGTTAAAAAATAATTTTTCCTTGAGAATTCCACTTCCCTTATACGCTTTTATGTCGAGCAGGTGATGGTCTCCAGAAATGATATAATTCGCTTCGTTTTCACACGCACATGCCAAATATTTATTATCTGCGGGATCATCTTTAATGATACCAATCGTTGTCTCTACTTCAACAAAATGCATAAAGGAAAAAAGTAAGAGATAAAAGCAGGAAACAAAAATAATACTTGACAGTTACGTACAGAATTAAGTACATTTTTTTAATCATAAAGGAGAAATATATGGAATCAATAAATTACACAACATTTCGAAAAGATTTGGCAAAAATCATTGATCGAGTCAACGATGATCATTGTACTATCCTTATTACACGCCAGAAAGGAAGAACAGCTGTGCTTCTGTCACTTGATGATTTTAAATCATACGAAGAAACAGCATATCTCATGAAAAGCCCCAAAAACGCTGAACGTCTCAATGCTGCCATTGCCGAGTTAGAAGCAGGTAACGGCATTGAACGGGAGCTTATTGAGGAATGAAACTGACATGGGCTGAACAAGCATGGGAAGATTACCTTTACTGGCAGAAAACAGATAAAAAAATCCTCAGACAAATTAACCGTATCATCGCAGAAACTAAACAAAATCCATTTGAAGGAATAGGTGAACCAGAACCACTACGCTACAACTGGAAAGGATATTGGTCACGCCGTATCAATAAAGAGCATCGGTTTGTTTATAAGGCTAAAAAAGATGAATTGTTAATTGCACAGTGTCGTTACCATTATTAAGAATAAGTACTATCCCATTGAATTCCGCGTAGCGGATGTCCTACTCCATAAAGCCTGTCTTTTGTTTCATTGAAAAATGCAAATTTCTTCGAGGTAGGGCCTGACTTCCATACCCATTTGGAGAATTTATAGAACCGCCCTCCTCTTTTACGATACCCCTCTATTCACACTACTCTTAATCACTATCTCACAGCATTCTTTAAAGCTTTCCCTGGTGCAAATTTGGCTACCGTCTTTGCCTTGATCTCCATTTCTTTACCAGTCTGTGGGTTTCTTCCCTTCCTAGCCTTCCTTTGTCCCACCTTAAAGGTTCCGAACCCCACCAGAGTCACTATATCTTTCTTTTTCAGTGCCTTTGTAATAGATGAGAATACACAATCCAACGCTGCCTGGGCCTCCTTTTTGGTATTTACAACCTTTGCCACCTCTTTAACTAAATCTCCCTTGTTCATGGTACTTTCTCCTTTCTTTTAGATGGTAGGAAAATCTACCCCTGCCCATTACTCTTATCACTCAAACTCTCAGATCATCTGAAAGTTACCACTCTCCACCTCCCTCCCCATTTACGAGGACCTGTCTGCCGGTTTTATGGCGGACTTGTCCGCCGTCTCTGTGGCGCGTTTAAACCTATATTCACATAGACTGTTAAGTCGTTCTTTTCATCACATCCTTTTGATTCAGGCTGCAGGGTTTACCAGAAAGACCATTGATGGGATGAGAGCACGAACAGGCCCAACAAGAAATTGGTTGTCGCATGGGATAGAATAGGGACAAACAGATTCTTGCTTCTGTATAGAACGCCCGCATACACCATCCCTGCAATAATACCCACTAACCAGCGTTGATGTTCAAAGCCAAAAAGAAGAGAAATAAATATGAATGAAAACCATGAGAACTGTCCAAGCGGTACCGATTTAAAGTCAGATTTTATTGAAAATCTCAGGGCAAATGATCTCCAGAACAATTCTTCCGCCAAGGGAACAACCAAAGAAGCACCGATCAGCCTGAATGCAATCACTAAATACACAGCATAGCCACTCGCTTGCTCGTAAGGGTTGAACTCGCCATGTCCAATCTGTGGATAAAGCCCTTCAGGGAGCACCCATATAAGGAAGACAACCACTCCAGATATAACAGCCAGCCAGCTAAATGAGAATCTTATTTCCTGTTTGTAGGCATCCCAAAAGTAAAGGAGACTGGCCGCAACCAAAACCGTTTTAATAGGATATGTCAGAAGACGTGACAGATAAAAGGAACCAATGCAGGTAAATATGGCAAGAATGGCAAAGGGAGCAACATAGGGGATATAGGATCGTCCTGGACGACGTTCAATTTCACCTATATCTATTTCAGATTGAGATGGGATTTTAATCAATATCAATAGGAGTTCTTAAAGGATAGCGGTTTTCGTCCTTGCTGCGCAATGGGGTTGGGTATTATATGCGTTGAATGGCGGCCAGTTGGAGGCGATAGATGATTCCACCATAAAGGCTTGCCCCTGTGATAAGGGCCACTTCGAAAATAGTGAGGAGAGAGAATTGGGTGTGCCCCTTTAGAAATACAATGCCAATGACACAGCTCAATGAGAGTAAAAGAATCCACATCAGGATTTTGATTACCGATTCTTGTTTCCTGCCGCGCATCTCCGCGACTATGTAGCCTAACAGGGTAAATGCAGCGATATATTCAACAAACCGAAATATGAACACAACCCGATCATTAAACATGAGTTCCTGAAAGTGTACCACTTCCTGCCATTCACCAAAGGCTACGGTAGTGGGCCACAGGGCAAGGAGCAGCAAATAGAAAATATACAAGGGCAAAAGCCTTTGAAGTGTCGGTAACTCAAATCGTCGCTCCTCTTGTATTTTCTTTTTTTGAAATGCGGTGAGAAGCCGAACAATGATACCAACAACTATCCCACACAGGATATATTGCAATGGAAAATGTGCCAGTGCAGGAAGTGCAGCCACAAAAAACCAGCCCATTGCCAGAAATGTCAGCTTGTTTGAAGAAAGCCGTTCGACATATCGTAATCTATGCATGTACACAGATGAAAGTACAATCGCCCCAAATAACCCCAACACAACAAGGAGCCACACGCGCGATACCTCGTTTCCCGCAGAAAGACAATTTAACCAGATCAGAGGAATAAGTAAGTACACTAAATTCATCAGGGGAAGCTCCAGGGCAAAAACCCCGGCGATCCGCGACTCATCCAAATGACCTTTCATGAGCGTAAAGATGAGTGCGCCCACCCAGGCCCCTGCCCCATTTGTCATCACATCAATGACTGACGTATATCGCCCGAGTAAAAATACCTGGGTGATTTCTATTACCACGCTTACCAGTATGCCAAAGCCTAAAGCTTTTAAGCATAACGTGTCTTTATGGTTCCTTCGTGAAAGTCTGAATAAGAATCCAAGGGGGAGAAATAAAAAGATATTTGTAATACTGTCGTTTAAATTAATTTCCCATATACTTGATATTCTTTGAGGAATATGGAACTGGAATGGTATGAGGGTGATGAGTAATACGATACCTACCATATACATCAGAAGTGCATAACTAAGCACGAATTGTTTTTGATTCGTCCCCTCCATAGATTTACATTAGCTTGATCTTCTTTTTGATTACCTGGCCCCAGACATAAGCCGAACATTCAGAGCAACTTACGATTTTAAGTTCATTCAGAAACTATGTCCCCTTTTCGTCCCCTTTTATTGGGTGCTCAACTGGGGCGACCGCTGGTCTCCGGCCTCTGATCTCTTCCATGAACAACAACAATTTT
>JGI10211J34971_10003480_pt1 | contig 12605 bp, 11 predicted proteins | sample Etolagsediment_FD_34971 | JGI IMG/M metagenome (IMG submission 34971) | reverse complement strand
AATATTCAAACAACATTGTTTAAATATAATACATATGAATATATAAAAGATAATGATATTTTAATAATGAATCAAGATTTCATTTATAAAATAATGGATGAAAAATATTCAAAAATTTATTTTCGTAATATGATTCAAGAAATACGTAATACAATTTAATATTTTTTATAAATTAAAATTGCTTTATTTTTTTTTTATAATATTTATTTTCAAATATTTATTTTCAAATATTTATTTTCAAATATTTATGATATATAATTATTAATGAATTTGATATTCTGACAACTTAGTATTTAGCCATTGTTCAACAACCGCATTACCTAATATATCAGAATCATCTTTTAAACTATCTAACAAATTAATTTTTTTAGAATAATCTTTTCTTCGATCTATTAAATCTTTTTCATCATTAATAATTTTTTGATTTAATACACTATTTTCTTTATTTTTTAAATCTAATTCCATTTGTAACAAATATAAACTATGTTTTAATTGTTCCTTTTCTTCTTGTAATTGTTGTACTACATTATCAAGATTATTATTTGAAAATGAAGGCTCGGAATGGTTTTTCTTAAAACATGTAGTAGTACTATGATCAGGAGTAAATATTTTATGACTAGAATCAAATGATTGATTGATCTGCATAATTTCAGGATCATCTTCCTCATCAAATGTATTACTTGGTCTTATTGGACTTAACGATAATGTTGACCTAACAAATTGATTTGTTTCTGTTAATTCTGGAGATTTCGCTGAATATTCTTCTACCATATTTTTTTTAACAGCATTGCTATAATCAAAAGTAGGTGTATTTTGCTTAGAATGTTCTTCAGTATCATAATTACCTAAATTATGAATTAATTCATTTTCTTGTTGATTTTGATGATTATTTCTATCTTTTACGATATGTGAACGATGAATTAAAACAGGTTCTATATCACTAATATTAATCTTTTTATTTTTACAATTTTCGGAAAATAGCAGATCTATATGGAGACCAACACGAATACTCGTATCAGATTCATTTTTCTGAAAATCGCTAAAACAATAAGGAATTTCTTTATCTTGTATCATGACAGTATAACACCTTCCTTCTTCACAATTTTTACAATTCCCATTGGTATAAATGAATTTACAAATGTTATAGATAATACGGTACCCTTTTGGAAATTCAAGGGAATTATTATTTAATACACAATTTAAAATATTAATACGTAATGGTTTCTGAATAAAATAAGATAAATTTATTGGAAAATTTTTCTCATTATGACTCGGATTATTACATTTATCTAATATACAATGAAAACAAACTTTATTTTCAAAGCACAATGAAGATAGTGTATAATCCTTCTTTTTTTCTTTTGGAGCATTTTTAGATCTTTCTTTTGTAGTATTACGTTGTTTATTTTTATCAGAATTTACAGATTTTATATCTTCAATTTCATGATCACTTAGAGTGAAATAACAAACGTCACCCATAATTTAAAATAATAGAATATGCTAAAATAAATATATTTTGTAATTAGTATAATTAAGCTTTACATTTGTTAATGTAAATTATTTTCATTTTTTTATTTTGCATTATTTATTTTAAGCATAGTGTTTCATAATTTGTTAATAATAATAATTGTTATTTACCTTATATTTAATAGTAATGAATTATTATTATTAAATAAAATAAGTTATGTTGTTATTACCACAGTATAACTATTATAGAAATATTTAATTTGGATAAATCACAACATTAAATATTTATTATTTTCTTAAACTATATTATATTTATTTCTTTAAATATTATTCAATATGTAATAAAATGAATATTATTAGATAAAATTAATATAAATTATTTTGTAAATCATACTTGTCATAATCAATTAACATTAATAATAAATTATTATTAATGTTAATTAATAATAATAAATTATTATTAATGATAATAAAATATAGGTTTAATTATGTTTATATTGTTATTACCACGATAAAAACATATTTAAGAAATATTAAATTTGGTTTAAAACACAATATTTAATATTATAATTAATAACCAATTGGTTAATCATATATAATGCGATCTCTTTAAGTTCATTTTATAAAAATAAAAGAATAATCTAAATAGAACATATAATTATTTATGAAAAAAATAAAACAATTGCTATAAATTTTACATATGTTTTAATTTTTAGTTTAAGTTTTAGATTTAGTTTTCATTATTTTTTATAATTTTTCACTAAATATCTTTTAAAACTATTATAATCATAATTACCATGATAATTTTTAACAATTGGATAGAAAAATATAGCTCCTAAACCAGCAATGATAAATAATAAACGAATGACCATTTGTATATTTGATAAATATGCATTATTAAAATACATAAATAATAAAATTACAAAAACGACTACAAAAAATAAGATAGATTTAATACTCATTTACTTATGATAAATATAATTTCTAAATGAAAAATTGCTAATTTTTATTTTAATTATGATTCAAAAAAAATATAATCTATTATTAATATATTGTATATTTTATTAAATAATGAATAATAATATATATCAATTTATCTTAAAACATATACCACCTGATCTTAAAAATGATCTAATTATTTATTTTATTTTCTATATAATTTACGCTGTAATCGAAATATACGTATTTTCTACCATAATTAGTCAAATTATTAATTATCTAAAAACAAATAAAAATATAGATCAACTTTATTTTAAACGCTTAATTCAGCAATTTGTTCTTTTTTTGGTTTTATATGTTATATTCTTAACCATTTACCGTTATTTCCAAAATAGAACTATGATTAAAATTAAGACAAATGCTCGTAATATATTACTTACTTTAATTCTAAAATCCAATGATAATAGCTATTATGAAAAAAGTTATATTAAATATGGTACATTAATTAATCGATTTTCCGAAAAACTATTTTGGTCATTAAGCAATATTATTATGTATATACTTCCCAGTCTTATTACTATTTGTATTGTGGCATTTTACTTATTATATTTTGATGTAAAAATGTTCTTTTTATTTTTAGTCATTAATATTGGAATAATATTTTCTTTTGTCTACAAATTTAATGATTTTAAGAAAAAATCTACAGTATATGAAAAATCTGTAGTCAATTTAGAAAGTCGTCAAATTGAATATTTATCTAATTTTGATAAAATAATTTTCCGTGGATTTTCTGATATAGAAATTAATAATTATAAAAATCATTGCGATAAAGTAAAAGAAAATGGTCTAAATTATTATTCGAATGTATTAAAATATGAAACAGTTATGTTATTTATTATAAATATTACTTTATTTTTCATTATTTATTATTTTATTTATAGCAAAAATTCAGAAAATATTGTTTTTATTATTACATTAATGTTATTATATCGTTCTCGTATTGAGTCATGTATCTTAAAATTATCTGATACCTTAGAAATATTGACAAAATTAGATTTAGTACAGAAAAATTTTGATGTATTATTACCCAATTATTACCTCAAACAAAATAAAAACTATACTAGAAGTCCTTTAGCCTATAATAAAATTGAATTTAAAAATTTAAAATTTAAATATCCATCTACCGTTCGCCCTGTATTCAATAATTTCTCTATTGACTTTGATTTCCAAAAAAGTAAATTAATCGGTTTATATGGACATAGTGGATCGGGAAAATCAACTTTATGCAAAGTTTTATTAAAAATTTATAATTTAAATGATGGTACCATTACTATAAATGGTATAAATATTGATCACTTAGATAATGCTTCATTAAAGAAAAATATAACTTATATTAATCAAAATAATAAACTATTTGATGATGATGTTGAATATAATTTAAAATATGGATGTACAACACCTGAAATGTGTAATCAAAATTTAAAAGAAGTAGTACATAATAAAAATTTAAAAAATATTTTTCACAAAGATGATTACGAGGAAATTAAAAAAATTAAAACAGGATTCCTGGGCGAAAAAATTTCCGGTGGACAAAGACAAGTTATTAATGTACTAAATGGATTAATTTATCCTTCAAAATTACTTATTTTAGATGAACCTACAAGTAATTTAGATTTTGAAAGTAAAAAAGAATTAATTGAAATTATTAAAAAATTCAAAAAATATAAAACTGGTATTGTTATTATTACACATGATAAAGATTTATTAAATATATTTGATCGTACAATTAACATGGATCAATTTAATAAATAAATTTATACATGGATCAATACATTGATCAATACATGGATCAATACATTGATCAATACATGGATTAATTCATGGATCAATACATGGATCAATACATGAATAGATATAATTATTATTATATAAATATATGTTATTTATAAAAATAGTTTTACAAGTTTATTAATCTATTTTTTCTTTTATGGATAATATAGAACGATGATTGGATAATGTATGGTAAATATTTAAAATTGAATGAATTGAATTTGTTTCTTCAACACCATTTTGGAATAAAATTTGTGAAAAATCTTGTTGTTGGTATTGTGGCTCATTATTTTCTTCTATTAGTAAATTATTTTCATCTATCATTTCATTATCAATTTCATTTACATTACTAGTAGCATCTTCATAAACACTTTCTTCAGTTTCCTCATCTTCTTCATAAAATTTTTGTACAGCAGATAATGTACTTCGCATTAAATTAATAATATAACCCCGAATAATGCTCGGATCTTCAGCTAAGCTAGAAGTATCCCAATAATCTTCGAAAGATAATTCATTAAATAATTCAAAAATTATATCTACAGCAATTGAATTAGTCATTTTTTTGGAAGTATTTTTCTGAAACGGTATTTTCTTTCTACATATTGGGCATAAATTATCTCCATTATTTTTTTCTAAAAATTCAAGAAAACAATCACAATGAAAATGATGACCACATTTAGTAGAAACACAGTTGTGTTTTATAGATTTAATTTTATCTTGACATATAGAACAATTCATCGTTTTTTCTAATAATAAATAGAAATAATTATTTATATTCGATTAATAGAAATAATTGATTCAATAATTGTAATTATTGCCCTTAATAGAATTAAAAATCATTTTTTGTTTAATTTATATAATATCGTATTTTATATATAAATTTAGAATAAGATGAATAATAGTATAAACTATATGATAAAATATTTTACTTTCATTACGCACTACACATTTCACATTCCCCTTGTTCATCAGCACTTGTATTTTTAGTTGAAGATACTTTTTTAGCTTCAATTGTGAACTGTTGGGCTTGTGCCTTAGGCTTGGTACGAATATAATAACTCCCCGTTTTCAATCCATTTTTCCATCCATAAAATAATGCACTGCCTAATGTATTCTGTGTTGGTTGTTCAAAAAATAAATTCATCGACTGTGTTTGACAAACATAGGGTCCCCTATCAATAGATTGTTGAATAATTACTTTTTGTTTTATTTCCCATACATTCTTATATAATTGCTTTATGTTATCTGGAATAGATTCAATCGATTGAACAGAACCATTTTGTGCTATAATTTCATTTTTTAAAGATTCATTCCATAATCCCAATTCTGTTAAATCTTTGACTAAATATTTATTGATTACAATAAAATCACCAGCCATAGTACGTCTTGTATATATATTACTTGTAATAGGCTCAATACATTCATTATTACCCAGAATTTGAGAAGTGGATGCAGTAGGCATTAGAGCAATAAGTGTACTATTTTTAACACCATGTTTTTTGATAGAATCGCGTAATGATTCCCAATCATATTTCGAAGATGGAGTAATGTTCCATAAATCAAACTGAAATAATCCCTGACTTAATGGACTTCCATCGAATGTTGAATAAGGTTTATCAAAAATTGCTTCTTCATTTGACGCAACAAGAGCAGCATAATATAATGTTTCAAAAATATCTTTATTTAATTGTCGTGCATCTTCTGAATCAAAGGGATATTTCATCTTAAAGTAAACATCGGCAAGTCCTTGTACTCCAATTCCTAAGGGACGATGTCTCATGTTAGATACTCTAGTTTCAGGGACGGGATAATAATTAATATCAATTACTTTATTTAAATTTTTAACAACTGTTTTCACTACTTCTTGTAATTTATCAAAATCAAATGAAATTCCTTTGCCATGTTCATCTTCAATGACAAATTTTGGTAGTGCAATAGAAGATAAGGTGCACACACTATATTCTTTTTCATCACTATATAATGTAATTTCAGCGCATAAATTAGAATTACGAATAATACCTATATTTTTCTGATTACTTTTTTCGTTCACAGCATCTTTAAATAAAATATAGGGGGTTCCCGTTTCAATCTGACTTGTTAATATATAATTCCATATTTTTCGAGCAGGTACTTTTTTACGCGCTTTTTCTTTTTGCTCATAATCTAAATATAATTGTTCAAATTCTTTTCCAAAAGTATCGGCTAATCCTGGACATTCGTCAGAATCAAATAGCGACCATTCTTCATTTGCTTCTACACGTTTCATAAATAAATCACTGATCATTAATGCTAAAAATAAATCCCGTGCACGTTCTGATTCAGCACCCGTATTTTTTCGCAATTCTAAAAATTCCAAAATTTCCACATTATGAGTTTCAATATATACTGCAATGGATCCAGGACGTTTTCCAGATTGATTAATATGACGAGCGGTTTCATTTAAAACACGACATAATGGAATAATACCATTAGACGCACCATTTGTTCCGCGAATATAAGAATTTTTAGATCGAATTTTACTTAGGCAAATACCGATACCACCTGCTCCTGCTGAAATTTGAGCACAATCACTGATAGCTTTGTAAATTCCTGATACACTATCCTCCATACCCAATAAAAAGCACGATGCTAATTGAGATTTATTTGTTCCAGAATTAAATAGTGTCGGTGTGGCATGAGTGAAATATTTTTGAGACATTAATTCATACGATTGAATAGCAGCTTTGAGGTCATTTTGGTGGAGACCCAGGCTAACTCGCATAAATAAATGTTGTATTCTTTCAACAATTTTACCATTTACTTTAAATAAATAAGCTTTTTCAAGTGTTTTAAATCCAAAATAATCGAATAAGTAATCATTTTCATAGTTAATAATATCATTTAATTTTTGTTTATTTTCCATGACAACATTATATAATTCATCATTAATTAATGGGGCTTTATTTCCATTTTTATCAATATTATTCTTTAAAATGTAGATTGTTTCTGAAAAGGAAGGGCTTGTTACTTTATGATTGTTGGAAATAATAATACGACTTGCTAATACACCAAAATCTAGATGTTTCGTAGTCATTGATATGCAAATTTGCGCAGTTAATTCATCTAATTCTACTGTGGTCACATTATTGTAAATTTGAGAACATACTTTTTGGGCAATAATAATGGGATTTACAATGGATGATAAATTAGTACATTGTTTTTTAATTCTTCGTGTGACTTTATCAAAAGAAACTTCTTCACGATTACCGTTTCTCTTTACTACACAAAATGTTTGATCCATATTTTTAGTTATACTATGCACATAGTAAATATTTATTTAAATTAATTTTTTTTAATAATTTACAAATGAAAATACAAATGCTGCATATTTATTGATTCTTTTTTTTAATAAAAAAATTTTTTTATTATATTTTCCTAAAACTATTTAAAATAGAATTACTAATACTATTTATAGATATTAATTAAAATGGCTAATAATAGTATTGAAGAAGAAAATTCTACAATTGAACAAATAAATACTACTCATATATGTAATAATGCTGATTATGAATTTAATAAACTTCCTATACAACAACTAACTGATTTAATTCAACTAGGAGGAGATATTTCTAATATAATTTCTAGTTCTAAGACATTTATTAAAAACAAAGCTGATTTTGAAAAAGTAGATATGATGGTACGTAATGTAGAAAAAGAATTTATTAATTTACAAACTACTATTCGAAAATCATATATTAACACATTAATTGAAGATAAAAAGAATTTTATTGAAAATAAGAAAAAGAAAAAGATGATGAAAAATACATCTAATTCTCATGTAAATAAATTGAAATTAGCTAAGCCTTACACATTACTTTTTATGGATATTCATGATAATAATATGACATGTACTGCTGATATATTACGTAGTTTTTCTAAATTCATTAAAGAAGAAAAGGATAAAAAAAATAAGGATATTTTTGTGTATAAGGAAAATAATGAAATTGATAATACATCTTTTAAAATTATTGGAAAAATGAAAGTATTATTTGAAGAAATTAAGAAAGAAGCTCATACTCGTGGAGATATGATTACTATTCCTGGAGAACTAACTTTTAAAAATATTTTTACGTATGTAAAGTATATGTTTGAAAAATAAATAGCTAAACACATATGTTTATAAATAGGTAAATATTTTTTATTATTCATAATTAATTAATTAGTAATGTAAATTACTAATTAATTATTACTAATTAATTATTACTAATTAATTATTACTAATTAATTATTACTAATTAATTATTATTAATTAAATAATACTATATATTTTTATAATTATTATTATTCTTATTTACAAATTGATGGTGGTTCAGGTAAAGGATTTTGTTCATTTAATGCTTCAATATAATCTTTAATTAACTTTTTTGTATCTTGTAAGTATTTTGTAGATATATTTTCATCTGTTACTGAATTATTAATTAAAAATATTTCATTATCTATATAATTATAATATAATCGCAAACAATCCAGTAATACTAATTCATTTTCATAATCAACATTAAGAATTGTTTTTTTTTGTAGAATTTGAGAAATTTGAGAAATAATATCATCATATACTTCTACTGCTAAATCAATAATTATAAAAATATTATTATTTTTTAAATAATTTACAAATAATACAACTTGATCATTTGTAGCATCTGAACCAAGTAATATATTCGATGTTAAATTTTGAAAAACAGTTTCTAAATTTGTTCTCATATTTGCTATATAAAATAAATCTGAATATTCCATACCATATAAAGTTCGGTCTGCATTTAATGTATTTAATGGAATAAGATTATTTTCATTATTTGCTAGACAATAAAAAATAAATAAATACGGAATAAAATATTGGCAAATATTTGTACCATTCTTATTTTTTTCAAGCACTTCATTTAATAATTTATTAAATTTTAATATTTGAATTAAAATAGAATTTTCACTATATAATTCATTAAAAATTTCTTGGGGATCTGTATAATTACCATAATTTATTGTGTTTAGCTTAGATTCAAAATATAGATTTACTCTTTCGGTGACAGAAGTAAAACGTTTAAATATATTATCAACTTGATTAAAATTAGTAGTAAAATTATAATAAAAAAATCCTTTGATTAAAGTGGGATTAATTATTTTTTGATAAAAAAAATTGATGCCCAATGAATAAATATTCGTATCATCTACATAATTACTTTTGCCCTGAAGTAAATTTGAATAAATAGGACAAGTTCTTATAAGTGAATTTGTTTTACTAAAAGGATCACTATCATCATAATAGTTTGTCATACATCTTGTAAATAGGTCGGGTATTAACATATTAATCATTGTAGGAAAGGAATAATTACCCAAAAAATTTAATCCGTTAACAGTTGAAGTAATTTGAAAATCTCCAGCTGTAAAAAAACAGGAATCTTCTGTTTCATCTAAGCAATCAAATACTTTTTCTATGTCTTGTTCTAATTCGGGATTATCGACTAAATTTTTGATATAATCTTCAATATTTTCACTTGACATATTTATTTTTATTTTATAGTATTATTAAATGTTATATTTAATTATTTAAATAGAAAAATTATTAAGAAATAAAATATGCTATAAAATATGAATAACATATGTAATAAATTATGAATAACATATGTAATAAACAAAAAAATAATCTCTATTATGTATTTTAAACAATTAAATAATTATAAATAGAAGCGTTTGGATTTTTACCCGATTTTAAATATGAATAATATTGATTAATATATCTTTGTATATAAATTTGCACATTTCGTTCAGTTTTAAAATATTCCAAATATAAATTTCCTTTACAGCATAAATTCACACCTAAATTATTCTGTAAATTATAATTAAATCGTTTTAAGTCTAAAATCATACCTAATGCGATCATGGATAAATAACGTAAATATGATTGTTGGTTCAATAAATTTTTTTGATTGGGATACCAAAAACTGATCATATAACGATATAAACTAACTTGTTGATTATAAATAAGAATTGTTTTTTTACTATTTTTATCTGCCGCAAATTTGGTCACCCATGGCATATTATAAAAGCATCCGCATTTTCTTTCACTCGCAAGTTGATTTGCTTGTTTTAATTTTCCATTAAACCCCACAAAATTTAACATTAAAAAAGGATTATTTAAAAAATATTTTTGGATTGATTTTGTTTCTCTATTTATAGTTAAATCATATATTTCATTAGGAATTAATTTTGTATCTAAAATCTTTCCGGGATTATCTGATGTACTTGTATTTACTATATACTTGTTCATTCTATAATAGTAATACACAAAAATTTTTCATTCATGATTTAAATAAGATTTAATTCTTATTTAATTCCTATTTCATTCTTATATCATTCCTATACCATTCCTATATTATTCTTATATATATTTTTTTATTTTGAAACATCGATTAACCAAAGAGCAAATGCTATAAAAACGACTAATAAACCAACATAAATTAAACGCTCTTTTTTTGTAAAAATTAGGAAAAAACCATTAAGTGTTTTATCTTTTTGATTAATAAAAACCACAATATCATTCAATAAATTCGATAATACAACACTCGAATTTTTAAATAAATCATAAAGGGAAAGATTAAATATTTTTTTATCTTCTATTATTTTGTAATTTTCTTTTTGGATATTATACTGTTTCGTATATAATTCATTATATTGTTCGGCTAATTTTAATTTTTGATAATCGGAATAATCGAAATTAAATTGTTGCTTGGTAGTATATTTAGGATTCCCATTATGTGTCACTTTTTTAAATTTTTCATAAAAATTAGTTGGCATATATATTTTATAAATATAAATTTATATTTATTTATATAAATTTATATAAAACATGTGTATTATAAATTTAGAATTATATTTTTTTATGATGGTAAATTTAATTTGAATTGATCTCTATCAAATCCTATACTTTGATAATAACAGTTTTCAGATATTTTTTCTGGATAGGGTGTCATTTCAAAAGTACGATTATTACATGGTGCATTAAAATTTGTAGGCTTGGGAATATAATTATTTGTACATTGTAAATAACTTCCATTCACAATGGGACATTCATAATAATTAGATTTATAACATTGTTCAGTGTTTAAAGTAGGAACTTGACATTTATTTAAATGTTTTAGCTCTTCAGAAAAGGAGTTATTCTGAAAAGTATCTCTTATTTGCTTGGATAAAGTTTGATTCATATTTTGTACTTCATTATTACTATAAATTATACATAATATGATAATAATAATGATTAGAAATATAAAAAATGTACATAGAAACATATTTTTTTACTATTATAGGATTAGATAATTAATTCTATTTTCTAAAACTATTTTTATTATTTATTATTTATGTGCATTATTTATGTGCATTATTTATGTGTATTATTTATATGCATTATTTATGTGCTTTACTTATTATTTATCTTCATGAATTATTATGTTTTATGGTTGGAATAGAGTCTAATAAATGTAAATCATCCATTGTTTCTATACCTTTATATTTTTTTTTTTCAATCATATATTTCACTAAAAAAGGATAATCATAATATTTTTCTTTATCGTAAAATTGATTCCATTGAAATTCATTTTTTTGATTACTTTTTTCAAAAAAAGAAATAATTGTTTCTATATTTTTTTCTTCAGAATCAATATTTTCTTTATACCACTTGACATGATAATGATGCTGAAATGCATAATTTTCTATGGAACAATGAAAATTTCCATCATGCCAAGGCGTAAATACTTCGCGAAGAAATTTACGACGATAATTTTTAATTTTACAATCAAATTTGAGTGGTTTTTTTAAATCGACTACCTTATGATAATCTTGCTGTGGATCATACCAAGGCATATCTCCTATACTTGGAAAATAAATATCCGGAACATTTTTGAAAAATAAAGGGTGATTCACCATAACTATATTATCTGTTTGATCCGTTGTATAACGAAAATCATTTTCAATTAGCACAATAGGTGCGGTCACAAAAGTTATATTTTTTTCGATCATACAATTTATTTGAGATTCCACATTTTCATAATAAATTTCATCAGCATCTTGTATTATATAATAATCTGCATATTCTTTGGTCAATTTTATAGCTTTTTCACGACGATATCTGATCTTTTCTTCCGTTTCAATTACCTGTATTTTTAAATTCCAAAGTTTTCGACAATATTCAATTACCTCTCTTGTCTTATCTGTGCACTTTTGAATTAAAATAATGTATTCATAGACAAAAGATTTCGTACTTGCTAAAGATAGACCGATTATATTTTGTTCATCCCATACGGGCATAATGGATATAATTTTAAAAGGATGACTATTATTTT
>JGI10211J34971_10003479_pt1 | contig 12605 bp, 3 predicted proteins | sample Etolagsediment_FD_34971 | JGI IMG/M metagenome (IMG submission 34971) | reverse complement strand
AGTCCAGTTAAAGAAAAGACACCAAGTCCAGTTAAAGAAAAGACACCTAGTCCAGTTAAAGAAAAGACACCAAGTCCAGTTAAAGAAAAGACACCAAGCCCAGTCAAAGAAAGAATAACAATAAAGAAAAAAAGTAAAAAATTAAAATTGCAAGACGAGGAAAAAATAGAAAGTGATATAACAGGAATGAAAATTGCTGATCCTAATCCATTTTTTAGAGCAATGTATAATAAGGATCCAGTTTTATTTTTGACAGAATCAGATGGTAAATATAATTCCTATTCTAGGGCTTGTCCTTGGAATAAAAGAAGACAACCAGTTATATTAACCGATAAAGAAAAAGAACAAATAGATAGGGAACATCCTGGATCATATGAACATGCAATTAAATATGGTTCAACACCAGATAAACAATTTTGGTATATTTGTCCAAGATATTGGGATTTAAAAAGAAATGTTAGTTTAACAGAAGAAGAAGTAAAGTCAGGCAAATATGGCAATGTAATTCCTGAGATGGTTAACGGTAAACCAACTAAAACGGTGCCACCAGGGACAAATATTTTTGAATTCAAAGGAAAAGAACACGAAGATAAAGAAGGAAAATATATAGTTCATAATCCAGGTTTTTTAAAATCAGATGCTCATCCCGATGGTTTATGTGTCCCATGTTGTTTTAAAAATTGGGATAAAGATGCTCAAATAAAAAGAAGAGAACAATGTTTAAAGGAAGACAAGAAAAAAATAATAAAAAGTTCAGATATTAAATCAAAAGAAAAAGCACCAGGACAATTAGATGAATATATAAAAGGTCCTGATAAATTTCCTTTAGAGCAAATGAGATTTGGATATTTACCATTTATATTACAAACATTTATAGGAACAGATAATAAATTATGCCAAATAAGTGCTACAAATACAAATCTGAAAAAAGATTATCCATGTTATTTAAGAATAGGAGTAGAAAATAGCAAAAACAAGTCATTTCTAGCTGTAATTTCAGATATATATAGCGTTTTTAATAAAGATAAAGTATTGGATATAAATGAATTTTCAAAAAAATTAGTATCGATAATAACATTGGATATATTTGTAGAAGTTCAAAATGGAGATTTAATAAATTTATTTAAAAACATAGATAATGAAATAAATTTAGATGAAATCACAGAGGAGAATATAATAAATTCAAAATTATATAAAAAGTTTATAGAAAAAAATAAAACACAGTTAATTGGTATTATTGGAGCCTATATGAATTTTAAAAACTATTTATTATCCGAAAATTCTGTAATCAATTATGAATATTTATGGGATATAATTTGTATGAAAAATGAAAATTTATTTCCTAATGGAATTAACTTAATAATATTAGACTTACCTCAAGATGATATTACATCTAATATAAGTATAATATGTCCATCAAATTTTTATTCAATAAACAAGTTTGATGCAGAAAAAGACACAGCTATAATAATTAAAAAGTATGAATATTATGAACCAATTAATATTGTTATTGATAAAAGTAAATCAACAGGCACAAGTTATAGAACAACCAAATTATTTAATAAAAAAATAATGAATTCAATTCCAAATTTGGTAAATTTAAAAAATACTGTAATTGATATTTATAATTCAATGTGCTCCCCATTACCAAGTGTATTAAATATAGCAAATAAATATAATTTCAAAACTTTCAAATTTAAGAGAAATAAAGTAGTAAGAGAGATAATTGACATATTAGAAAAATATAAATTACCTATTTTATATTTAGTTTTAAATTATGATAATAAAGTGATTGGGATTATAACAGAGATAAATTCAGTAAGAGGGTTTATTCCATCATTTCCATCAGAAATATTAGACTATCCTCTCATTAATTTTGAGGATGAAGAAATGAATTTAAAAAATTTTGAAAATACGATACAGTTTTTAAATCAAATAAAAAAAACTACTAATAATGAAATATTATGTCAACCAGTTGTTAAAGTGTTAGAGGATAAATTAATTGTTGGGTTGTTAACTGAAACAAATCAATTTATTGAATTAATAGAACCAGAACAAAATACAGATATAACAATTAAAGAAACGATTGATGAAGAGAATTTTTATAGTGTAAATAAAAATACACAACTTTCTAATGAAATAGATGAAGAAAGAATAATATTTGTGAAGAAAATTCAAATAGAAACAGAATTATATAACAAATTTAGAAATAAATTAAAATATTTATTAAGTAATTATGATAATAAAAAAGAAAGAGAAGTAATAGAGTCATTATCAAATACAAAATTTATGTTATATTATAATCAATTAGAACAATTAATAAGAGAGATAAAAAAATTAATGAATAAACAAGTAGAATTTGTAAATAGCAGTGATTTAAAATTATTTGAAAAAGATAGTTCGGTAAGTGAATTATTATATATACCCAAAAATAATTTAATGAATAACTTAGATAACGAGGAAATCTATTATAGTAAAATAGCAGATGAGTTAATTCGTTATAATAGAATTAAAATGTTTATGTTTGAACCAAAGGTTTTCTTATCGTTTTCTGATATAAAATATAACTTAAAAGAAGATGAAATAATATTATTGCAATCTTTATTAACTCAAGATTATTTTGATGATTTAGTTCCCAGACAAGAAAGTAAATATATTACAAATAATACATACGATACAGCTGAACCTAATCAAAGTATAAATTATACAAATGAATATGTAAAATCAAGTGAAGAAAAAGTAGAGACTAAAGAAAAATTGAAAGAGGTTTTAGGAGCACAAGATAAAATATTAAACTTATCCATTTTGACATGTAAATATGAAATAAAAGATGTATATTCAAAGTTACTAATGAAATTTAGAGGAGGATATAAAGAAATAATATTTGGTAGCGAAAATATGGCATGTTCTTTTGATGTGGCATTAGCAATTATAAATAATTTTTTACCAAGTATGAATATAAATATAGGTATTATAAAAACAATATTAATAGAAGAATATAACAAATTAATGATTATTAATAAAAAGAAATTAATTTCGATAATATCTTATTATGGGAAAGTTGGAGATGATAAGAAAATAGATGTAGGAGCATTAAATATTGAAAATATGATAAAAGATAATGATTATGCCTTGTCTATTTTCGATCTATTAATTTTGGCTAATAATCTTCAATTTCCTTTAGCATTAATAACACCAAAAATATTCAAAGAAAATAAAAAAGAATATATCGTTTTAAATATTAATAAGGGGGAAACATATATAGTTAGAACCCCAATATTTAATAAATATAGAAGAACTGTTCCCAAATACAAACTAATAATTAATAAATCAAAAGAAGCATTAATAGAAATTAAAAATATACCAAATGAAAAAATACAAAATGAGTTTCTGACCCAAAAAAATGAGTTTCTATCATTATTTGAAAATTTTGAAGTTGGAGAAGAAGAAATACAAAAAGGTGGAAATAATAAAAAATTAAAACATAAAATTAAATTAAATAATAGACAATAATCATTTTTAATATTTATTAATATTAATAATGATTAAAAAAATATTTTATTTATTTTTGATAATTTATATAATATTATGGATTTTATGGTGGTTTCGACTTAATGAGGTTGATAAAATAGTATTAAAAGATATAATGTATAGTTTATTATTTAAAGACGGACTTAAAATATTTAATACCGTGGTTCCTACTGTTAATTTTTTAAACCCATATGAATCTATAATTGGATCTTTAAGTGAAATATATCAAATTATAATGTTACCGTTTACAAGTGCGGATAGCATTGCAATTAATTCAGAGGGCGGAATGTATGTTTTAGCTCAAGTAATGAATGATCCAGAACCAGCAATTAATATGACGGATAAAGTATGGTTGTATAATTTTTTCAATAATAATAGAATTCTTACACCAAAAATATATTATTATAGTCAAAATAATAAAATTGAAAAAATGAATAGTATGCCTGATAATATAGATGTAATTGTTAAACCTATTAATGGAATAAGAGGACTACATGTTAAAAAGATGTCTAGTAAAAATGCATTAGCCTATATAAAAGAAAACAATAATATGATGATACAAGAATTAATCAGAGATTATAGCGGAAAAGTTAGACATTTTAGATTTGTTACTACATCTACTGGAGATATATTTTTGATTACTTCTTATACATTNCCTAGTAATAAAAAGGGAATAGCATCTAATCATGCTTCAGGAGGAATAATTAATAATTGTTTTAATGGTGATTGTATTGAAGGAAATAATAAATTTGCATTAAATAATATGGGTAAACAATTGCAAGATTTACATACTCATAGTGAATTTGTAAAATATTATTCAATAGGTTGGGATATAATTATATCTACAAACAACCATGGTTTTCCAACAGCATATTGTTTGGAGGGAAATATTCCACATGGAAGTTCGTGTTTTACAGATTTTATATCTAATGACTTGATGAATAAATACCGGGAAGGATTTATAAAAGAATATAAAAACTAACTTATACTTCCAGATTCACTTTCACTATCATCAACATAAGTGCCATCACTTAAATTATCATCGCTAGAACTTTCATCAATTTGTAAATTAGAAAAATTATGTATTAACTCTTCTTCCTCTTCTTCTTGATCCATAGTTTCAAATTGATTGATAGTATGTTGTGGATTACCAGATAAATCATTTAAATTGGATAACAAATCGAAATACTGGGAAAGTGACATTTGTAAAATAGCGGATGATGAATTATCAGAACATAAACAATTATTATTATTACCAAATTGAATATTATCTAAAATTGGTTTAAATTCAGTTTGAATTATATGTTTTTGCTGTTCACTAAAAACAACTGATTTAATAAATTCACTTAATCCCTTTATAGAGAAAGAAGAGTGATATGTAGTTCCATCGGATTCAAATAAAGGAAATAAGGAATAATTTTCATCGACAGTAGGATTATAATCTATAAAAAAAGATTTATGAGTTAAAGAAATCATATCTTTTGTGGGAATATAAACAGAGGTAAAAAAGATATTGTTATATTTATATTTTAATTCACTAATGCAATATAATTTTTTGATATATAATGAAACAATTCTTCGTCCAAATAAAGGTTGATTTTTTTTAAATTGTTTTAATTTTTTTTTCAAAAGTCCTTTGTTTTTTATTCTAATATCATATTCATAGGAAAATTTTGACAATAAAAATAGTTTAATATATTTTTCAAAGATAGGTAATAAGTTTTCTTTTGGAAATAAAGGGTCAATACTAATATTATCAATATTAACAACTAAATTATTATAAAAAGTAAGCATTTTGGTAATATAATTAATTTTTTTATTAGTATCGAAATTTTTATAATTATTAATAATGTATTGTTTAATAATCAATTGATTTTCGTCTTTAAATTTCTTTAAGCAAAATGATGATTGAAAAAATCTAAGAAATAAAATAGGCATTTCAATGGAAGAATATTTAATAAAAAAATAAATATTATATAAATTGGATAATGTAAAGGAAGAATTATTCCATGGATTTTTAATAAGTTTAGGTTCAGCAAAAAAATTACATTCAAATGATAAAGAATTACAAATTATTTTTATTAAATCAAAAATATTAAATAGATTTTTATTATTATTTTGTATTAATACCAAGTTATATTTATTATTTTCAATTAATTCGTTAAAATTCAAATCAATTTGTTGGCCTTTATATTTTTTAAATTTATAAATAAATAAATTTTTAAATTTATATAATGCCATATATCGCTTTTGGGTTTTATGAAATAAATCTATTATAATTTCTTTATTGAAATTGTCTATTTTGGAATTAAAATAAAAGTTTTCAAAAATAAAAAATTTATATTTTATTTGTTTTTTCCATGTAAGATTAGAATATTTTGACATAAATGATGTATTAGAAAAATAGTGGAAAAATGTAAATAGAGAAGAATTTTTTTTATTTATGTTTACTGTTTCAAAAATAGTATTAAATAAATTCATTTAATTATTATTAAAGATATTTATTTAAATTAATTTAAACAACATAAAAAAATATATATTTATAAATTTTTAATTATATATTTTTACTTAGAAATCTAATTCATAATCATCATCTTGACCTAAATCTGTTGCTTCTATATTAATTGCATTATTTTCAATAGTTAGATTTGCAATACTACAATTTGTAGTTTCTTTAGTTCCTTCAAAGAATCCATCTATAATTTCATCTGAATCTTCTTCATTAAATTCAGGAACCTCTTGGTTAGTCATAGCATTAATATCAAGCATAACCTGGAAAGCAGAAGTGCCAAAATATCCTTGTTGTCCACACATGACATTAGCAGAGACTCCACGCATAGCATCTAGTTCAGCATGTCTTGCTGCTTTTAAGAACATTTCAGGTGTCTCTTCAAATGAAGCTTTTGCAATTGGACCAATATTATCATTATTAATACCATGTCTGAAAATAGAGATTGGTTTACTACTGTAACACATTCTATCACATAACATACTAAGATGATGATAATTAATGTATGTGCCATCAAATTCAATCACTTCTGTTAATTCAGCAAATATAGCTTCACGAGCAGCTTCAATTCCAAAAACTCTATAAACTTCTTGAATATCATTACTAATAGTGCGTGATACATCAATATTATCTAGAGCTAAAACTTCCAGTAGATTGGTTCCAACAGTATCTAAAACCCAAGCTTCTTTTTTATTGAACTTGCCATCTTCTTTTACAACAGAATCGGTAATTTTACGCAAAACAACTTTAGAAATATTTTTGACACCACTTAGGATAATATTATTAAGCAAGTTATCTTGGAAATTTTTCAATAAATAGATTTCATCTGATTGATCCAGTGAATTTACCTTGGACATTTTCTTTTTATTAGCTAATACATTATTCAATCTTAATCTAAAAATCAATTTGTCAGAATTATAATCACTATAAACACAATGAACTTCATCTTCAAAAGCATTACTAATTGCAAAATTAATTTCATCCATAGTAATATTTTTATCTAACATAGATTCTTTATCCATTTCCATGCGAATAATCCACTTAGATTTTTCTTTGCTATCTCCACTACTACCTACACAATCATCCATCATATTTTCAAATTCATAATATTGTGTTAAAGCATCAACATCTTCCTCAATAAGACTATTAAGATCATCTGGATCAAAACAAATTTCAATGGAGCTAACAATTTCTTGTAACTTAGTATGTTCTATTTCAGGAATCATATTCTGTGCTTCCAATCTACTATTTTCTAGATCTTTTGGTAAATAGATGGTTACAGATGGATTTTTAGGATTTTCAGATAAAGATAAAATTTCTTCAATCCTAGGAACACCACGAGTAACATTTGATTTAGATGCTACACCTGCAAAATGGAATGTATTAAGAGTCATCTGTGTAGTAGGTTCACCAATAGATTGTGCAGCAATCATTCCTACCATTTCTCCAGGAGCAACTATAGCATTTTTATAAATACTTACTATAGTATCCAACAATACTTCAATTGACTTACGATTAAATCGTTTAACTAATAAAAGCTCTTTAGGAGACAAATAATAATAATACATAACTTTAAATAATTCAGTAGGAGGTGCATAATAAATGTTTTCAAGTTTTTTATACATAGTTTCTAGTAATTGATATGTTTCTAATGGAGTAATATCAACCATAGAATTTTTATTAATGTTTTGTAGACCTTGAACATTATTAATAATATGTTTAAAAGAAACTGGTATTTTTATTTTATTATTATCAGTATAACCAAATATATTTTTAACAATTTCGTCTCTTTTTTCAATCATATATTCAATGTATTTTTGACTCAAATCTATTAATTGTTGTTTTTGTTTCTTCATGCGATTGGATGCTCCTTTGGTATATGGAGTGGAAAATAAACTATTAGCTTCATTTTCATTTGGCATATGGAAGTGACCATATATTTCTTCCAAACTCATACTAACTAAAGGTAAATTTTGGTCCTCGACACGAACAGTATCAATTCCATCATCACCATAATTAAATTGCACAACTTTCTGTTTATTATTTCGAACTGTCATATCATATTCTACTTTTAAGTCTTCAAGACCTTTAATTAATCTTCTTTGAATATATCCTGTTTGTGATGTTTTAACAGCTGTATCTATCAAACCTACACGACCACCCATAGCATGAAAGAATAGTTCTTCGGGAGATAATCCAGAAATAAATGAACTTTCTACAAAACCTCTTGCTGTAGGTGAATCATCATATTTCGTATAATGAGGTAGTGTTCTATTTTCAAAACCATATGGAATTCTTTTTCCATCAACAGTTTGTTGACCTAAACAAGAAATCATTTGTGAAATATTAATATCACCTCCTTTTGAACCAGCATTGACCATAATAACAAAACGATTTCCTTTATCTAAGCTCTTACGACCAATTTTTCCTGCTTCAGATGTAGCATTATTTAATACACTTGTTACTTGGGTTTCAAATTCTTGTTCGTTCGTTTTTCCTGTTTTATTTTCAAAAATACCAAGATGAGTTTGATCAATTAAATTTTTAACTTCTTGTTTTTTCTTAGTAATAGTTTGAGCAATTTTTTCGTTTGTAGATTTATCTGCAATTAAATCACTAATACCAACACTAAAAGCACTTGTTTTCATATATTCTGTGATAACATTCTGTAAATCATCAACAAAATTGGCAGAAGCCATATTTCCAAAATAATTACAAATTCTCTGTAATAAACCATTACTTCCACCTAACACTCCCTTTTCCATTTGTCCTCTTTCATATTTACCTCCTACTATTTCAATAACATGATTAGATTTTTTAAAATCTTCACCACTATCAGCAAAATATTTATTACCATATTTCATTGTCAATGGAGGCATAATCTGTGTCAAAATATCAAAATTACTAATTTCTTTTTTATCTTTTAATGTATCTGTATTTATTTTATTAAAAGACATTAGTAAATTCATAGCTTGTAATTGATTAAATTTAATATCTGGTCTTGTAAAACGATAAGCACCTAACATTGAATCTTGGAAAATTCCAATAATCGATGAATTATTTGCTGGACTTACTATCTGATAAGGGACTGCTGCCAATCCTTTTAATTCTGCTTCAGATTCTTCATCTTGAGGCATATGTAAATTCATTTCATCACCATCAAAATCAGCATTATAAGGTTTAGTATCAGCTACATTCATACGAAATGTATCACCTTTATGCATAATTACTGCAATATGACACATCATACTCATTCTATGTAGGGTAGGTTGACGATTAAACAATACACCATCCCCATCCATCATATGACGATGCACAATATCACCATTTTCAAGTTGAATATTTAATCTATCAGCATAACGGAGTGTAATTTGTTCTCCATTTTTTTTCTCAAGAATCTTTGCTCCTGGCCATTCATCTGGTCCATTTCTTACTAATCTTAAAAGAAATTTCTTATTATTTTTATTTACTGTTACAGGTTTGGTAATATTTTTAGCAACTTTTAAAGGAATACCCAATTCTCTAATAGATAAATTTGGATCAGGTGTAATGACAGAACGAGCTGAAAAATCTACACGCTTTCCCATAAGATTTCCTCTTACACGACCACCTTTTCCATTTAATCTCTCTTTAATAGATTTCAAAGGACGACCAGAACGCTGAGCTACTGAAGCTACACCAGGAATTTTATTATCTACTTGTGTTGCAACATAATATTGTAAAACGGTATGCCAATCATCGATAATATTAGAACTTGCATTTTCTTGTAATTTTTCTTGAAGAGTTTTATTAGCCTTGATAATATTTACTAAAATATGACTAATATCATCTTCACTTCTTTGTTGTCCATCCATTTTAATAGATGGTCTTACTGCTGGTGGGGGAACNGCTAATACTTGACAAATCATCCAATCTGGTCTNGAAAATACAGGACTAAAGCCCATAAAATTTACATCATCGTCNGAAATTCNTCTAAAAATTTTTAATACAATCTCAGGGGTTAATTTCATATTTAACTTATCTTTATCATCTTCACCTAGACCATTAATATTATCCCATTCAGCAAATAGAGTAGCTAAACCTTCTTTCTTAATTTTCTTAGGTTGTAAACATCCACATCCATCGCTAATTTCATCACCACAACGAGTAATGTTACTAGCACTTGCTAACTTAAAAACATAATTCCATCGATCTTCGGAATTCATTTTTAAAGCTTGTTTATGGGATTCTTTTGATATTTTTAATTTACTACATTTAATACAAACACATCTTAATATTTTCATTATAGTATTTAAATATTGAATGTAAAATACNGGTCTGGCTAATTCTATATGTCCAAAATAACCAGGTGTCTCCATGTAATCTAATCCATCAGTNGGACAAATTAATCCAGGTTCTAAAACACCCATTCTAGGATCAAATAATCCTCCAATTACCGGTTTATTATTTATATATGTGTCNCTAGATGTAATCTCGGCTACAGAACCCTTACGAATTTCATCTGGACTCAATATACTAAATTGAATACCTATAATTTTTGAACTTTGTTTTTTAGGAATCGTTTCTCGGGATTTAGTTGCCATGCTTCCTTATAATATTATATTATATTTAACTTGTTTTTTTTCATCAATTTTTATTTTTAATATATTTATTAAAAAAATTGAACTAACAATTTAAATATTAATTAAAGATATATTATACAATGGTTCAGACAAAGGACAAATCAACTAAATCTCCTAAAAAAGTTATGGAAACTCGCTCCAAAAAAGATAATAAACGCTTGAAGAAAAATAATGATTCTGACAGCAGTGATAATGATGATGATATGAGTACTCATAGTGATTCTGAAAGTGAGGAAGAAATGGATATGCAAGAGTATAGAAAGTTTGTTCAAAAAATATTTCCTTCAAAATATCTTAAAAATAAAATCAAACAAGGTGAGAAAGATACAGACAAAAATAATAAAGTTAAAACAAAAACAAAAAAATCTAAGGTCGCTGATGAAGAAGAATCTGAAAAACCTAAATCTAAAAAAAACAAAAAATCAAAAGTAAAAGTTATAGAAGAATCCGAAGAAGAAGAAGAAGAAGATGATGATGAAAGTGAATATGAAACTGTTGATGAAGAGGAAAGTGATGATGAAGAAATTATTGCAGGAAAAAAGGGAATCAATATCATATTTACTATTGGTGACCCTTTAAGAGATGAAGATGATAGTGAATTTGATGATGAAGATGATAGTGATTATTTGGATGAAGATGAAGATGAAGAAGAGGAAGAAGAAGAGGAAGATGAGGAAGAAGAAGAAGATGAAGAAGAAGAGGATGATGAAGAGAAACCAAAGAAAAAGAAAAATAAAGAAGAAGATCTAGAAAAACAACAGGAAACTATTAATGAAGTAAGAAAAACTTTTGAGACTATTTTAGAAAAGGATAAATCCAATAAAATAGCTATAGATGGATTAAAAGAATTAGAAAAAAAAGAGAAGGCATTAAAAAAATCCCAAGAAAAGAAACTAAAGGGAACAAAATTAAAGAATGTAAAAAAATTTAAAAATTTAATTAACAAGAAGTCTCTTATGAATGATTACAAATATTTTAAAGATAAATTATCTGTCGAAGAGCAAGAAAAAATTATAAATGAAGTCGAAGAGTTGAATAAATATAGTATTGTCCAAAAGCCATATAGATTGACTCTTTTAGAATCAACTATTCCTACAAATCTCAAATCAATTGCTCTTAATAAAATTGCTTCTTTGAGATATATGGATCCTGGTAATGGAGAATATTATAAAATTAAAACTTGGGTTGATACTTTCATGCAAATCCCATTTAATAATTATAAATCCTTACCTATTACTATTGACAATGGTGTAGAAGAATGCCAATCTTACATGGAAAAATCAAAGTCTATGTTAGATGAAGCTGTTTATGGATTAAATGATGCAAAAATGCAAATTATGCAGCTTATTGGTCAATGGATTTCTAATCCAAAAGCAGTAGGAACGGCTATTGCTATTAAAGGTCCTATGGGAACTGGTAAAACCACGCTAGTTAAAGAAGGAATAAGTAAAATTCTAAACAGAGATTTTGCATTCATCGCTTTAGGTGGAGCTACAGATAGTAGTTTCTTAGAAGGTCATGGATATACATATGAAGGAAGCACATGGGGTAAAATTGTTGATATTCTAGTAAAGACAAAGTCAATGAATCCAGTTATTTATTTTGACGAGTTAGATAAAATCAGTGAAACTCCTAAGGGTGAGGAAATAGCTGGAATTTTAACACATCTTACAGATACATCACAAAATAGTGAATTTCATGATAAATATTTCTCTGAAATTGATTTTGACTTAAGTAAATGTTTATTTATCTTCAGTTACAATGATGAATCAAGAGTAAATCCAATTTTATTAGATAGAATGTATAAAATTCAAACACAAGGTTACGAAAAGAAGGATAAGAGAGTAATTAGTAAACAATACTTAATTCCTAAGATTAGAGAACAAGTTAATTTCAAAGAAGAAGATATTGTTATACCAGATGAAACAATTGATTATATAGTG